>ERZ1066121.11-NODE-11-length-273711-cov-22.050761_pt1 | contig 273711 bp, 272 predicted proteins | sample MGYA00382768_ERZ1066121 | MGnify/ENA primary metagenome ERZ1066121 (study PRJEB33369, sample SAMEA5778351) | biofilm metagenome | biome: Industrial cooling water; feature: Water cooling tower basin; material: Biofilm | place: United Arab Emirates | collected...
CGGTGGGCAGCCTGATCCTGGTGCTGTGGTTCGTGTTCAGCCTGGTGCGGCTGCCGGCGCTGGATTATGCCAGCACGGTGATGTGGGTGCGCCAGCCCGTCGTGGCGGTGCCGCTGATGCTGCTGATCGTCTCGGTGTTCTGGCACTTCCGGCTGGGCGTGCAGGTGATGCTGGAGGATTATCTCCATGGGTCAAAGCGCGTCATCGCGCTGCTGGCGCTGAACTTCTACACATTTGCGCTCGCTGCCCTGGCGCTGTTCTCGGTGCTCAAGGTGGCGCTGACCACTGTTGCTGCCGGTTGATTGGATAATCCACGTGCCTGAAGCCTATCAGATCATCGATCATGTCTATGATGCCGTTGTCGTCGGCGCCGGCGGTTCCGGCCTGCGCGCGGCGATGGGCATTGCCGAGGCCGGCCTGAAGACGGCCTGCATCACCAAGGTCTTCCCCACCCGCAGCCACACGGTGGCAGCGCAGGGCGGCATTGCGGCGGCGCTGGGCAACATGGGGCCGGATCACTGGACCTGGCACATGTATGACACGGTGAAGGGCAGCGACTGGCTGGGCGATCAGGACGCCATCGAATATCTGTGCCGCGAGGCGCCGGCCGCCGTTTACGAGCTGGAACATTTCGGCGTGCCGTTCAGCCGCACCGAAGCCGGTCGCATCTATCAGCGCCCGTTCGGCGGCATGATGCAGAACATGGGCGCCGGCCCGCCGGCCCAGCGCACCTGCGCCGCGGCGGACCGCACCGGCCATGCCATGCTGCACGCGCTCTACCAGCAGAGCCTGAAGTACAGCTGCGACTTCTACATCGAATATTTCGCCATCGACCTGATCATGGTGGACGGCGAATGCCGGGGCGTCATCGCGCTCAACATGGAAGATGGCAGCATCCACCGCTTCCGCAGCCACCAGACGGTGCTGGCCACCGGCGGTTATGGCCGCTGCTATTTCTCGGCCACCTCCGCTCACACCTCGACGGGCGACGGCGGCGGCATGGCGATCCGCGCTGGTGTGGCGATGCAGGACATGGAGTTCGTGCAGTTCCACCCCACCGGCATCTATGGCGCCGGCGTGCTGATCACCGAAGGCGCGCGCGGGGAGGGCGGCTATCTCACCAATTCGGCCGGCGAACGCTTCATGGAACGCTATGCGCCGTCGGCGAAGGATCTCGCCAGCCGCGACGTGGTGAGCCGTTCGATGGCGATGGAAATCCGCGAGGGGCGCGGGGTGGGCGCAGAGGGCGACCATATCCACCTGCACCTCAATCACATTGATCCCGCCGTTCTGGCCCAGCGCCTGCCGGGCATTTCGGAAACCGCCAAGGTGTTCGCCGGTGTGGACGTCACCAAGGCGCCGATCCCGGTGGTGCCGACCGTCCACTACAACATGGGCGGCATCCCGACCAATTATCACGGCGAGGTCGTCACCCTGAAGGATGGCAACCCGGACCAGGTGGTGCCCGGCCTGTTCGCGGTGGGCGAGGCGGCCTGCGTCTCGGTGCACGGCGCCAATCGCCTCGGCTCCAACAGCCTCATCGACCTCGTGGTGTTCGGCCGCGCCACCGCGCACCGCATCGCCGCCATCCAGACGGCCAATGCCAAGCACGCGGCCCCTGCAAAGGCGGCTGATGATTTCGCGCTGGGCCGGCTTGATGGCTTCCGCCACGCCAAGGGCGGTTCCACCACCGCCGAAATCCGCCTGGCCATGCAGAAGACGATGCAATCCAACGCCGGCGTGTTCCGCACCTCGGAAATCCTCGACGAAGGCGTGCGCAAGATCGACGCCGTCTATCAGCGCATGGCCGATATCGGCACCGCCGATCGCTCGATGGTGTTCAACACCGATCTGATCGAGACGCTGGAGCTCGACAACATGATCGGCCAGGCGGTGCTGACCATGCACATGGCCAAGAACCGCCACGAAAGCCGCGGCGCCCACATGCACGAGGATTTCCCGAACCGCGACGACGACCAGTGGATGGTGCACAGCCTCGGCTGGTTCCGCGACGGCGCGGTCGAACTCGCCAAGCGCCCGGTTCACACCTACACGCTGTCGGACGAGATCGACTATATCAAGCCCAAGGCGCGGACGTATTGATCAGAGGCTCTTGTAATGGCTGAATTTTCCCTCCCGCCCAACAGCGTCATCAAGGCGACCGGCAAGTCCTACCCGGCGCCAGCTGGCGCGGCGCGGACCAAGAGCTTCAAGATCTATCGCTGGAACCCGGATGACGGCGAGAACCCGCGCTACGACACCTACAGCCTCGATCTCGATGCCACCGGGCCGATGGTCCTGGACGCGCTGATCAAGATCAAGAACGAGGTCGACCCGACGCTCACCTTCCGCCGGTCGTGCCGGGAGGGCATTTGCGGGTCGTGTTCGATGAACATCGATGGTGCCAACACGCTCGCGTGCACCAAGCCGATCGAGGAGGTGAAGGGCGAGGTGGTGATCACGCCGCTGCCGCACATGGAAGTGATCAAGGACCTGGTTCCCGATTTCAAGCACTTCTACGCCCAATATGCGAGCATCAAGCCGTGGCTGCAGACCGTCACGCCGGCGCCGAGCGGCGAGGAGCGTATCCAGTCGCCGGAGGAGCGCGAGAAGCTGGATGGCCTCTATGAGTGCATCCTGTGCGCCTGCTGCTCTACGGCCTGCCCATCCTATTGGTGGAACAGCGACAAGTTCCTCGGCCCGGCCATCCTGCTGCAGGCCTATCGCTGGCTGGCCGACAGCCGCGACGAGATGACCGGCGAGCGCCTGGATGCGCTGGAAGACCCGTTCCGCGTCTATCGCTGCCACACGATCATGAACTGCGCCAACGTCTGCCCCAAGGGGTTGAACCCGGCCAAGGCGATCGCCGAGATCAAGCTGATGATGCTGGAGCGAGCGGGCTGACAACAACGGGCAGCGTTGTTGTCAGACTCCGCGAGCTCCGGCCGGCGGGTCCGGGCAAGCCGGCGGCACGGCTTTGCCGGGCCAGAGGCTTGCCGGGAGCCCGTTCGACGTCACGAAAGCGAGCGGGCTGACAACAACGGGCAGCGTTATCCTCAGACTCGGCAAGCTCCGGCCGGCCGGGCGGCCGCCTCAGCGGCCAACCGGAACCCGTCTGACGTCAGCCGCGGCTTTGCCGCGGCGCCTCGCCTGGCTTGTGCCCACCCCCCTCAACCTTGCAGCGCAGCATCGCCTCTGATACCCATGGGTGCAACCACGGGGACTGCCGGCCGTATCGGTCGGTGGATGGGGTGGACAGGGTGATGCTGGCTGAGCGTATGGGCCGAGCAAGCGAGTTGATGACCGGCGGCGGCCGCATGTCGCCGGCTGGCCGGGTGCGCTGACGTGGCGACCTTTGCCCTCTCGCGCCTGCCGGGCCTTTATCGCACCACGGCCTTCCGTCGCCGCACCGGGCGTGTGCTGCCGCAATATCAGATGCCGGAATATCACCCGCTCTGGCCGATCGTGTCGATCAGCCTGTTCCTGCTCGGCGTCATTCTGGCCATGTATACCGGCCTGTTCGTGGCGATCGGCGGCACGGCAGCGCTGAAATTCGTGGGCTTTCCGATCGGCATCTTCATCGTGCTGGTGATGTGGCTCCTGCCCGATGTGAACCGACCCGAACGGCCCCCCTTCTACAAGCTGCTCGCCGCCTATCTGGTGCTGATGCTGTGGCCCAACTATGTCGCCGTGGTGTTGCCGGGCCTGCCCTGGTTGACGCCGCCGCGTGTCATGCTGGCGATCATGCTGCTGGTGATGATGGTGCATTTCCCGCAGAACGGCGACACGCGGCGGCAACTTCTTGATCTGCTGACGTGGGATCGCATCGCGTTTCGCATGTATTGCACCTATCTGTGCATCGGGCTGCTGCTTGTGCCCTTTTCGCGCGAACCGACGACAAGCCTGACCTTTTTCCTCCTGCAGGAGGTGCTGGCAATTGCGCCCATGCTGCTGGCGGCGTGCGTCTTTGCAGTGCGGCCGGACATGATCGGCCGAGTCTTCCAGATCATCGTCCTCACAGCCATTGCCACCATGCTGATCGCAGTGCTGGAAAACCGGATGCAAATGCCACCGTGGGCCAACTATATCCCCGGCTTCATGCGGATTGACCCGGCCCTGCTGGAACGGGTGCTGTCGCCACAGGCCCGCTTCACCGATGGGCGCTATCGCATACGCTCCATCTTCATGGTCGTGCTCTATTACACCCAGTATCTCAGCCTGGTGATGCCGCTGGTCGTTTATGCCATCTGGCGCGCCAAGGGGCGGCTGAAGCCACTGGCGTGGCTGTTGATCCCGCTCATCCTGCACACCGTCTGGTTTGCCAATGCGCGCACTGCGGTGATTGGCCTGTTGGGCGCGTTGTTCGGCATCATGGGGCTGGTCACGATCCGCAACATGTTCTTCCGCAAGCGGGGAGACCCCTTCAAGGCCAACATCCTGGTGGTCGCCTTGATGTTCGTCATCATCCTGCTGGGCGGGGCCATTGCCAGCAGCCATCGCCTGCAGATGATCACGTTCGGCAGCCAGGCGCACACCGCCAGCAACGAATCGCGTGATCGCCAGTGGGCAAACACGTTCGAGCATCTCAAGACCAATCCAGTCGGGGTCGGGCCGGGCAATTCGCTGTGGTATGTCGGCGTGCCCAACTTCAAGTCACCGATCCCGGTGATCGACAGCCTCTGGATCAACTTTCTCACCGATTACGGCATCATCGGCTTCATCTGCTATTTCGGTTGCTTCGTGCGTGTCGGGTGGATCGGCATCCGAACATTCCTGCGCGCCGAGACCGAGGAGGAAGAACGCGCCGGGATCATGGGCATCAGCCTGTTGAACTATGTGGTGGTCGATTATGTGATCAGCCAGACGGACAGCGGCTATATCGCCCTCGTCTATGTGGTCGGCATCCTCGCGCTGGCGCGTCAGCAGCAGGAACGACTGGCGGGCGGGCGGGCCCTGCCGGCGCCAGCCGTCGTGCCGGCTGCCGGCACGGCGCTGGCGGTGCGCTGAACCGCCCCTGCGGTTCCGGCACTGGACGCCGGCCCGGCCTGTCGCTAACGCCGCGCCATGGCACGCGAACGCATCACCGAAGGGCCCCACGCGGGCTGGACCTGCTGGCGGCGTGATCCCGATGGCCGCTTTGCCTCCATGCTGGGCGATTTCTATTTCCGCGAAGGGCCGCGCGGCGTCGAATGCCGCATGGAGACGGCGCGCAAGCATTCCAATGGCCTGGGCTATCTGCATGGCGGCTTCATCATGTCGTTCATCGACATGGCGATGTTCGCCTTCATCTTCCGCCAGCTCGAAAATTCCGCCGCCGTCACCTTGAGCTGCGCCACCGATTTCCTGTCGGCCGGGATCGTCGGCAAGCCGATCGAGGCGCATGGCGAGATCTTGAAGGAAACCGGCAAGATGCTGTTCGTGCGCGGCCTCGTCACGCAGGACGGGGTCAATCTCGCCAGCTTCACCGGCACGATGCGCAAGGTGCCGCGCGTCGCCCGCCCGGATGGCGAGGGCCATGCCGCACGGCCTGGAGAGACCCAGGTTGACTGACCTTCCGGCGCGCTACGCCGACCTGGTGGCAGCGGGCGAGTTGAAGCCCGATGCCGCGCAGGCAGCCGTGGTGCAGCGCCTGGCGGTGCTGGAAGCCGAAATTGCGCGGCCTATCTCGCAACCGGGCCTCCTGGGCCGCCTGTTCGGCAAGGCTGAGCCGCCCCGGCCAAGGGGCCTCTACATCTGGGGCGGCGTCGGGCGCGGCAAGTCCATGCTGATGGACCTGTTTTTCGAGACCTCCACCGTCAGCCCCAAGCGCCGGGCGCACTTCCATGAGTATATGGCCGAGGTGCATGGCGCCATCCACGCCCGCCGCCAGGCTGGCGATCATGATCCGCTGATCAGCGTTGCCGACCAGATTGCCGCATCTGCCCGCCTGCTCTGCTTCGACGAGATGCAGGTCAAGGACATTGCCGACGCTGCCATCCTGTCCCGCCTGTTCACCGCCCTGCTGGAGCGCGGCGTCACCGTGGTGACCACCAGCAACCGGCCGCCGCGTGATCTCTACAAGGATGGCCTCAATCGCCACCTGTTCCTGCCCTTCATCGACCTGATTGGCGAGCGCATGGACGTGGTGACGTTGGACGGCCCGACCGATTATCGCCTGCAGCGCCTGGCCGGCACGCAGACCTGGCATGTCCCCAACGGCCCGGAGGCCACCGCCGCGCTCTCTGCCGCCTTCTTCCGGATGACCGACTATCCGGTGGAAGACCGCGCCCATGTGCCGACGGCGGAACTGGAGCTGCCGGGCGGCCGCACCTTGTTCGTGCCCAAGTCGCTGAAGGGCGTTGCGGTGTTCAGCTTTGCCCGCCTGTGCCGGCAACCGCTGGGCGCTGCTGACTATCTGGCCATCGCCCGCCATTATCACACGATCTTCATCGTCGGCATTCCGGTGATGGGGCCGGAAAACCGCAACGAGGCGATCCGCTTCATCCACCTGATCGACGCGCTCTACGAACAGAAGGTCAAGCTGGTGGCGGCCGCCGATGCGCCGCCCGACCGGCTCTATGTCGCGGGCGACAGCAGCTTTGAGTTCGAGCGCACGGTCAGCCGGCTGATGGAGATGCAGTCGGCCGGATATCTGGCACTAGGCCACGGCGCTTAGCTGCAACCGCCTGCCAGTTTTGCCCGGATAGGGGTTTGCTGCGGTTGCACACTGGCCCGTGCCGCTCTATCCAGCCTGCGACATTCTGACCGACTCAACTGACGGAGAACGCCTCATGGCCCGCAAGAAGATCGCCCTCATCGGCGCCGGCAACATCGGCGGCACGCTCGCCCATCTTGCAGCGCAAAAGGCGCTGGGGGACATCGTGCTGTTCGACGTGGTGGAAGGGGTGCCGCAGGGCAAGGCGCTCGATCTGGCCCAGTGCGGCCCGGTGGAAGGCTTTGACGCCGGCCTGAAGGGCACCAACGACTATGCCGACATCGCCGGCGCCGACGTGATTATCGTCACCGCCGGTGTCGCCCGCAAGCCGGGCATGAGCCGCGATGACCTGCTGGGCATCAACCTCAAGGTGATGAAGGCCGTGGGGGAGGGCATCAAGACCCACGCGCCGGGTGCTTTCGTGATCTGCATCACCAACCCGCTGGATGCCATGGTGTGGGCGCTGCGCGAATTTTCGGGCCTGCCGCACCACATGGTTGTCGGCATGGCTGGCGTGCTGGATTCGGCCCGCTTCCGCCACTTCCTGGCCGACGAGTTCAAGGTTTCGGTGCGCGACGTGAACGCCTTCGTGCTGGGCGGCCATGGCGATACCATGGTGCCGGTGATCGAATATTCGACCGTTGCCGGCATCCCGGTGCCTGATCTCATCAAGATGGGCTGGAGCACGCAGGAGCGGATCGACGCCATTGTGCAGCGCACCCGTTCGGGCGGCGGCGAGATCGTCGCCCTGCTGAAAACGGGGAGCGCCTATTACGCGCCGGCCACCAGCGCCATCGAGATGGCCGAGGCGTACCTGCATGACCAGAAGCGCCTGCTGCCCTGCGCCGTGAACCTGACCGGCCAATATGGCGTCAAGGATCTTTATGTCGGCGTACCGGTGATCCTGGGCGCCGGCGGCGTCGAGCGCATCGTCGAGATCGAACTGTCGCAAGCCGCGAAGGCCAATTTCCAGGTGAGCGTGGATGCGGTGAAGGAATTGCTCGCCGCGTGCCGGGGCATCGATCCGTCGCTGGCCTGAACCGCACGACCAAGGGGTAGGACATGAACATCCACGAGTATCAGGCCAAGGAATTGCTGGCCAAATTTGGCGTTCCGGTGCCGGCCGGCTTTGCTGCGCTCTCCGTTGACGAAGCCGTGGCGGCCGCCGCGAAACTGCCTGGGCCGCTCTATGTGGTGAAGGCGCAGATCCACGCTGGCGGCCGCGGCAAGGGCAAGTTCAAGGAATTGCCGCCGGAGGCCAAGGGCGGTGTGCGGCTGGCGCGTAGCGCCGATGATGTGCGCGCTGCCGCCACGGATATGCTGGGCAACACGCTGGTCACCGTCCAGACCGGCCCGGCCGGCAAGCAGGTCAACCGTCTCTATGTCACCGATGGCGTTGATATCGAAAAGGAATTCTACCTCGCCATGCTGGTCGATCGCGCGACGGGGCGCATCGCCATCGTCGCCAGCACCGAAGGCGGCATGGACATCGAGGAGGTGGCGCACCACCATCCCGAGAAGATCCACAGCATCACCATCGATCCGGCGACCGGCGTGATGCCGCACCATGGCCGCGCCGTCGCCGCCGCGCTGGGCCTTTCCGGCGATCTCGCCAAGCAGGCCGAGAGCATCACCCTGAGGCTCTATGATGCCTTTGTCGGCACCGATGCCAGCCAGATCGAGATCAACCCGCTGGCGATCACGGGCACGGGTGCGCTGATGGTGCTCGATGCCAAGGTGGGCTTCGATTCCAACGCCATGTACCGCCACCCTGATCTCGCCGCGCTGCGCGACCTGACCGAGGAAGACCCGGCGGAAGTCGAAGCCAGCAAGTACGACCTCGCCTTCATCAAGCTGGATGGCAACATCGGCTGCCTGGTGAACGGCGCCGGCCTCGCCATGGCGACGATGGACATCATCAAGCTCAATGGCGCCGAGCCCGCGAACTTCCTCGATGTCGGCGGCGGCGCGTCGAAGGAGAAGGTGACGGCGGCGTTCAAGCTGATCCTGCAGGACAGGTCAGTGACGGGCATATTGGTCAACATCTTCGGCGGCATCATGCGCTGCGACATCATCGCGGAAGGCATCATCGCGGCGGCCAAGGAGGTGAGCCTGGCCGTGCCGCTGGTGGTGCGCCTCGAAGGGACGAACGTGGAACTCGGCAAGCAGATCCTTGCCAACAGCGGTCTGCCGATCGTTTCGGCGGACAATCTGGGGGATGCGGCGGCCAAGATCGTCGCCGAAGTGAAGAAGGCCGCCTGATGCGGGCATTGCCTTCCTTTTGCACCCTGGCTCTGCTGACGGCACCGGCAATTGCCGCGCCCCAGATCAGCGATCCGGCTGCGGCGCTGCAGCCGGTATCGCTCGCGGATGCGGTGGCGGAGTTCAAGGCCATTTGCGCCGACACCAAGAGCGACCCTGCTGGTGTTGCGGCGGCACGGGCAGCATCTGCCTGGGGTTACCAGATCAGTCGGGAGTCGCCGGCCATGATGCGCCAGCCGGGCAATCGCTGGGAATCGGCCAAGGCCATCCATGGCTATGCCAGTGCCGATTGGTTGCCGCTTGATCTGCCATCGCCGCAGTGCAGCCTTGAGGTGGCACTGACACCGCTAGCTGGTGACACGCCAAAGGCGAAGATCGAACAGGCTATCACCCAGGTCGGCAGCGCCCTGGGGCTGGGTAAGCCCACGATCGAAGGCGGCGGCCCCGAACAGCGGGCATCGTGGACGGTGGGTGCCAAGGGCGAAGTTCGCTCGCGCTTTTTTATGACAATTGAACTTATGGGCGACGAGCCGGCTGGGCTCTCGCTGCATCTGCTCCGGATCAGGAAATAAAAATGTCCATCCTCGTCAACGCAAACACCCGCGTCATCACGCAGGGCTTCACCGGCAAGCAGGGCACGTTCCATTCGGAACAGGCCATCGCCTATGGCACCAGGGTGGTGGGCGGCACGGCGCCGGGCAAGGGCGGTTCCACGCACCTTGGCCTGCCGGTGTTCGACACCGTGCTTGAGGCGAAGGACGCGACCGGCGCCGATGCCTCGGTCGTCTATGTGCCGCCGCCCGGCGCGGCCGACGCCATCTGCGAAGCCATCGCGGCGGAAATCCCGCTTGTCGTGTGCATCACCGAGGGTATTCCGGTGCTCGACATGGTGCGCGTGAAGCGCGCGCTGCAGGGCTCGAAGACCCGCCTGATCGGGCCGAACTGCCCCGGTGTGCTGACGCCCCCAAATGCTGGTGAACCTGGATGCAAGATCGGCATCATGCCGGGCAACATCTTCAGGAAGGGCAGTGTGGGCGTCGTTTCGCGTTCCGGCACGCTCACCTACGAAGCCGTGCACCAGACCACCAACGTGGGCCTGGGGCAGACGACGGCGGTGGGCATCGGCGGCGATCCGGTCAATGGCACCAACTTCATCGACGTGCTGGAGCTGTTCCTCGCCGATGACGCCACCCAGAGCATCATCATGATCGGCGAAATTGGCGGCGATGCGGAAGAAGCGGCCGCCCAGTTCCTGATCGACGAGGCGAAGCGCGGCCGTAGGAAGCCGATGGTGGGCTTCATTGCGGGGCGCACCGCCCCGCCGGGCCGGCGCATGGGCCATGCCGGCGCCATCGTGTCGGGCGGCAAGGGCGATGCCGAAAGCAAGATCGCCGCGATGGAAGCCGCCGGCATCCGCGTGTCGCCGTCCCCGTCGCTGCTGGGTGAGACACTGGTCGAGGTGCTGAAGGGCTGAGGCCCCGTTAGCCATGGCTGCTGCGCATGTTGGCATTGCATGGCCGGCATGCGACAGATTGTCATGACACGGCCGCCATGTGCCGTTAAACATGGCATGTTTGTGATCTGAGGACTGCCGTGATGGACACCGAAGCCCTGCTGCCCGGCCCCGAGGATCGGCCGGCGCCGAGTTGGGCCCGCCCGAACTGGCCGATCCTGCCGGGCGACGACCTGACGCGCGGCCTGGATGCCAGCGGCATGTTCGCCGAAAGCGCGGCCAGGACGGCGGGGCGCGCCGCCGCCGCAGCGGCCGCCGCCGGCGCCAGCCCGGACGAGATTGCCCGGGCGGCGCAGGATTCGATCAACGCCATGATGCTGATCCGCACGTACCGGGTGCGCGGGCACCTGGCTGCCAATCTCGATCCGCTGGGCCTCGCCACCCGCGACCAGCCGGCCGATCTGACGCCGGGCTGGCATGGCTTTGCCGAGGCCGATCTGGACCGCCCGGTGCATATCGGGGGCGCGCTGGGCCTCAATACGGCGACGATCCGCGAGCTGGTCAGCATCCTGCAGCGCAATTACTGCGGCAATGTCGGCCTGGAATATATGCACATCAATGATGTGGAGGAGCGCCGCTTCCTGCAGGAGAAGTTCGAGGGGCGCGACAAGGACATCCACTTCACCGCCAACGGCAAGCGCGCCATCCTCAACAAGCTGGTGGAAGCGGAACAATATGAGAAGTTCCTGGGCCGCAAATATGTCGGCACCAAGCGCTTCGGCCTCGATGGCGGCGAGGCGATGATCCCGGCGATGGAATCGATCATCAAGGTCGGCGGTGCGCTGGGCGTCACCGAGATCGTGTTCGGCATGCCGCACCGCGGCCGCCTCAACATGCTTGCCAACCTGATGCAGAAGCCGTTCCGCACCATCTTCCACGAGTTTGCCGGCGGCTCGGCCAACCCGGACGAGGTCGGTGGGTCCGGCGATGTCAAATATCACCTCGGCACCTCCACCGACCGCGAGTTCGATGGCAACAAGGTGCACCTCAGCCTGGTGCCCAACCCGTCCCACCTTGAAGCGGTGAACCCGGTGGTGCTGGGCAAGGTGCGCTCCATCCAGACGATGATCGGCGACAGCGCCCGCACCCAGGTGCTGCCGATCCTGCTGCATGGCGACGCGGCCTTTGCCGGCCAGGGCATCGTGGCGGAATGCTTCGGTTTCTCCGGCCTCACCGGCTACAACACCGGCGGCACCATCCATTTCATCGTCAACAACCAGGTGGGCTTCACCACCTCCCCGCAGTTTGCGCGCTCCTCGCCCTATCCGTCCGACGTTGCGAAGATGGTGCAGGCGCCGATCTTCCACGTGAACGGCGATGATCCGGAAGCGGTGACCTTTGCCACCAAGGTCGCCACCGAGTTCCGCCAGCGTTTCGGCCGCGACGTGGTGATCGACATGTGGTGCTATCGCCGCTTCGGCCACAACGAGAGCGACGAGCCGAGCTTCACACAGCCGCTGATGTATGCCGCCATCGGCAAGAAGAAGCCGGTGAGCGAGCTTTATGCCGAGCGTCTGGTGGGCGAGGGCGTGATCACCGATGCCGATTATCGCCAGATGATCGATGCCTATGTCGCCATGCTGGAAACCGAGTTCGAGGCGGCGGCCAGCTTCAAGGCCAATGCGGCGGACTGGTTCGGCGGCCGCTGGGCGGGCCTGGGCCGGCCCAAGGAGGCCATCAACAGCCGCCGCGCCGCGATGACCGGCGTGTCGATCACCGAATTGAACGAGATCGGCAAGCAGCTGACCACGGTGCCCGATGGCTTCCACATCCACCGAACACTGGCCCGCGTGCTGGATGCCAAGGCCGAGATGTTTGTCAGCGGCGAGAATGTCGATTGGGCAACTGGCGAGGCGCTGGCCTTCGGGTCGCTCTTGAAGGATGGGTTTGGCGTGCGTCTTTCAGGCCAGGATTGCGGGCGCGGCACCTTCAGCCAGCGCCACGCGGTGTGGACCGACCAGAAGGATGGCAGCCGCTATGTGCCCTTGAAGGCGATGGACGGCCGTTTCGAGGTGCTCGACAGCCCGCTGTCCGAATTCGGCGTGCTGGGCTTTGAGTATGGCTATGCACTCGCCGACCCCAAGAGCCTGATCCTGTGGGAGGCGCAGTTCGGCGATTTCGTCAACGGCGCCCAGACCATCATCGACCAGTTCATCGTATCGGGCGAGATCAAGTGGCTGCGCGCCAACGGCCTCGTCATGCTGCTGCCGCACGGATACGAAGGACAGGGGCCCGAACATAGTTCGGCGCGGATGGAGCGGTTCCTGCAATTGTGCGCGGAGGACAATATCCAGGTCGCCAACTGCACGACGCCGGCGAATTTCTTCCACCTGCTCAGGCGTCAGATGCTGCGTGATTTCAGGAAGCCGCTGGTGGTGTTCACGCCCAAGTCGCTGCTGCGCCACAAGCGGGCGGTGTCGCGCCTTGCCGACATGGGACCGGCGACCAGCTTCCACCGCTGCCTGGATGATCTGAAACCCAGCGATCCCAAGGCCGTCAAGCGCCTCGTGCTGTGCACCGGCAAGGTTTACTACGACCTGCTTGACGCCGCCGAGAAGGACAGTCGCGACGATGTCTATCTGCTGCGGGTGGAACAGCTTTACCCGTTCCCCGGCGACGTGGTGGCCGATTACGCGGCGCGCTTCCCCAATCTGGACACCGTGGTGTGGGCACAGGAAGAGCCGCAGAATGCCGGCGCCTGGACCTTCGTTGCCCCGCTGATCGAGGAGGCGCTGGGCAAGCGCCCGCTCTATGCCGGCCGGGCCGCTGCGGCCGCCACCGCCACTGGCCTGCTCAAGCGCCACAATGCCGAACAGGCCAAGCTGATCGCCGAGGCGCTGGGCGCGTCCACCACAGAGGTGAAGGCCGCCATCCGCCGCGGCCTCAAGAAGAAGTAAGAAAGACCGATCATGGCAACTGATGTCATCGTGCCCGCCCTGGGCGAATCCATCACCGAAGCCAGCGTGGGCCAGTGGCTGAAACAGCCCGGCGAGGCGGTGGCCGCCGATGAACCGATCGTGGCGCTGGAAACCGACAAGGTGGCCGTTGAAGTGCCCGCGCCGGTGGCCGGCGTGATGGGTGAGCAATTGTTCAAGCCGGGTGACACGGTGACGGTGGGCGCGCTCATCGCCCGCATCGAGGAAGGTGCCGCTGTGGCCAGCGCGCCGCCCGCCAGGCCCGCCGTGACGGTGGAAGCCACCGCGCCGGAACTGGCGAAGCCCGATGCCGTGGTGGCCACCGGCACCACGGACTATGAAGCGATCAGCCCGGCGGTGCGCGTGCTTCTTGACACCTACAGTCTCGATGCCGCCAGCATCACCGGCAGCGGCAAGGACGGAAGGCTGACCAAGGGTGACGTGCTCGCCGCGATCGAGGCCGGCACCGCGCGCGTGAAGGCAGCGGCGGCCCCGGCCAGCGCTGCGCCGGTGGCGGCCGCCGCCGCGCCGGCCTCCCGCCGCGAGGAACGGGTGCGGATGACCCGCCTGCGGCAGACCATCGCGCGCCGGCTGAAGGAAGCGCAGAACACCGCTGCCATGCTGACCACCTTCAACGACGTGGACATGTCGGCGGTGATCGAGGCCCGCAATCGCTACAAGGACCTGTTCGAGAAGAAGCACGGCGTGCGCCTGGGCTTCATGTCCTTCTTTGCGAAAGCCGTGGTGCTGGCGCTGAAGGATGTGCCGTCGGTGGGCGCGGCGATCGAGGGCGACGAGATCGTCTACAAGGATTATGCCGATCTCGGCATCGCCGTCTCTTCGCCGGGCGGGCTCGTCGTGCCGATCCTGAAGGACGCGCAGAGCCGCAGCTTTGCCGACATCGAGAAGGCCATCGCCGATTTCGGGGACCGGGCGCGCAAGGGCACGCTGAAGATCGACGAACTGCAGGGCGGCAATTTCACCATCTCCAACGGCGGCGTGTTCGGATCGCTGCTCTCCACCCCCATCCTCAACCCGCCGCAATCGGGCGTGCTGGGCCTGCACCGCATCGAGGATCGCCCGGTGATCCGGGGTGGCCAGGTGGTGATGCGGCCGATGATGTATCTGGCGCTGTCCTATGATCACCGGCTGATCGACGGGCGCGAGGCGGTGACCTTCCTCGTGCGCGTCAAGGAAGCCATCGAAGATCCGGCCCGCCTGCTGGTGGACCTTTAAGGAGAAAGGCCCGTTCCATGGCCACACAAGATTATGATGTCGTCGTCATCGGCGGCGGCCCCGGTGGCTATGTCGCCGCCATCCGCGCGGCCCAGCATGGGCTGAAAGTGGCCTGCATCGAAAAGCGCGCCGCGCTGGGCGGCACCTGCCTCAATGTCGGCTGCATCCCGTCGAAGGCGCTCTTGAACGGCAGCCACCTCTATGAGGAACTGGCCGGCGGGCACCTTGCCAAGTTCGGCGTGAAGGCCGAGGGCGTGTCCTTCGACCTGTCCGCCCTGCTGGGCGAGAAGGACAAGGCGGTGAAGGAGCTGACGGGCGGCATCGAGATGCTGTTCAGGAAGAACAAGGTGGAGTGGGTGAAAGGCGAGGCCAGCTTCGTCGACGCCAAGAGCGTGAAGGTGGGGGATCGCACCATCACCGCGAAGAACTTCATCATCGCCACCGGTTCCGAAGTCGCCCTGCTGCCCGGCATGGCCCCCGATGGCGAGGTGATCGTCACTTCGACCGAAGCGCTGAGCCTGCCAAAGGTGCCCGGCCACCTGGTGGTGATCGGCGGCGGCTACATTGGCCTGGAGATGGGCAGCGTCTGGCGGCGGCTTGGTGCCAAGGTGACCGTAGTCGAATATGCCCCGCGCATCGTGCCGGCGATGGACGTGGAGGTGGCTGACGCCTTTGCCCGCATCCTGAAGAAGCAGGGGCTGGAGCTGAAGACCGCCACCAAGGTGACCAGCGTCGTGCGCAAGGGGAAGAAGGGCATTGTCACCGTCGAGCCGGCGGCCGGCGGCGCGGCCGAGACGATCGAGGCGGACGTGGTGCTGCTTTCGATCGGCCGCCGGCCCAACACCGATGGACTGAACCTGGCCGCCACCGGCCTGGCGCTCGATGCCAGGGGCCGCGTGCCCATCGACCATCATTTCGCCACTGCCGTGCCCGGCATCTGGGCCATTGGCGACGTGGTGGAAGGCCCGATGCTGGCCCACAAGGCCGAGGACGAGGGCCTGGCCTGTGCCGACAATATCGCCGGGTTGGCCGGATATGTGAACCATGCCGTGATCCCGGCGGTGGTCTATACCCACCCGGAAGTCGGCACGGTGGGCAAGACGGAAGAGGAACTGAAGGCCGAAGGTATTGCCTACAAGGCCGGCAAGTTCCTGTTTGCCGCCAACAGCCGCGCCAAGACCAACCGCGACACCGATGGCTTCGTGAAGATCCTGGCCGATGCCAGGACCGACCGTGTGCTGGGCGTGCACATCATCGGCTCCATGGCCGGCACGATGATCGCGCAGGCCGCGCAGGCGATGGAGTTTGGCGCCTCCTCTGAAGACATCGCGCTGACCTGCCATGCGCACCCGACGCATTCGGAGGCGCTGAAGGAGGCGGCGATGGCGGTGACGGGCAAGCCGATTCACATGTGATGGCGCAAGCAAATATCCTGCTGCTCAATGGCTGCACGTCTGCCGGCAAGTCGAGCCTGACCCGGGCGCTGCAAGCGCAGTTGCCGGATTGCTGGCTGCGGTTTGGCATCGATGATGCATTTTCGATGCTTCCCGATGCGCTGCACGGGCATCGCGGGGGCTTCTGGTTTGATCGCGATGGCTGGGGCGATCCCAGGCTGAACATGGGGCCAGCAGGCCGCTTGGCGTTGGCCGCCTACCGTCGCGCTGTGGTTGCCATCGCAAATACCGGCACGCGCGTCATCGTCGATGAGGTCATTCTTGATGGCGAGGTGCGCGATGACTGGCTGGCGGTCTTGCCGCATACGGGTGTGGTTGTCTGTGGAGTGCACTGTAGTCTTGATGAATTGTGCCGCCGCGAGTTGGCGCGCGGTGATCGCCTGTTAGGGCAGGCACGCGGGCAGTTCCGGCATGTTCATCAAGGCATGATCTATGACCTGGAAATCGATACCACTTCGGCAAGCTCGGAGTCCTGCGCGCGGCAGGTTGCGGCCTTTCTCGCCGGATCACAACCATGCATGGCCCTCGAAACAATGCGTCGGTCCAGGCAAGCTGGCTGACTCAGCCACCGCGAAGGGATGACGAGTGCGGTTCCCGCCGCTACACCCGCACCATGCTGTCGCCCCGCGCCACCCGCACCGTTCGCTGGCTCCATCTGTGGGGCGGCGTCATCATCGGCATCCAGATCATCCTGTGGGTGGCATCCGGCCTCGTGATGGTCGCGCGGCCGCTGGACGAGGTGCGCGGCACCACGCTGCGGCGGGACATGCCCGCGACGCTGGCGATGCCGGCGCAATTGCCGGCGCTGAGCAGTGTCGAGACGCTGGAGTTGGGCCAGTTGCTGGGCAAGCCGGTGTGGAAGCTGACGGACGGGCAGGGGAAGCGCCTGATTGATGCGGCAACGGGGCAGGCCATCGCCATAACGGCGGCACAGGCCGAGGCGGTGGCTCGGGCGGGCACAACGCTCACCGGCCCGGTGACGGTGACGGCCATCACCCCGAAGACCCCGGCCAGCGACTGGCGCGAGACCGATGGCTGGCGTGTTGAATTTGCCGATGAAACCCGCGTCTATGTCACCACGCAGGGCGAGATCGGCGCGGTGCGCACGCCGTGGTGGCGCTTCTATGATCTGTTCTGGGGCCTGCACATCATGGACTGGTCCGAACGCGAGAACACCCACCATCCGCTGATCATCGCCGCCACCATCCTCTCACTTGGCGTGGTGCTGACCGGTGCGTTGCTCACCCTTCGGCATTTCTGGCGGCGCTGATGGCCGCGCCGCCAATCCCGCTGCCGCCACTGGAGCCGCTGCTGGCGGTGCTCGACATGGCCGGCGTGGCGGTGTTTGCCGTGTCGGGCGCCCTGGCCGCCGCCCGGATAAAGCAGACCATCGTCACCTTCGCCTTCTTCGCCGCTGTCACCGGGATCGGTGGCGGCACCTTGCGGGATCTGCTGATCGGCGCGCCGGTGTTCTGGGTGGGGCGGTCCGATTATCTCGGCATCTGCATGGTGGCGGCGGCCAGCGTGTGGCTGCTGAAGGCCGACCGCTGGCGCATGGACGCGCTGCTGTGGTTCGATGCGGTGGGCCTGGGTGCCTATTCGGTGCTGGGCGCGGCCAAGGCGCTGGGCGCCGGGGTGCCGCCGCTGGTCGCCGTGGCCATGGGCGTTCTCACCGCCAGCTTTGGTGGCATCATCCGTGACCTGCTGGCCGGTGAACCGTCCATCCTGCTGCGCCGGGAAATCTATGTTTCGGCGGCAGCGCTGGGGGCAGGGACCTATGTGGCGCTCACCCTCGCAGGGCTGACGATGTGGCCGGCAGCCTTCATCGGTGCCGCAGCCGGTTTCGGCCTGCGTGCCATCGCCATCCGCACGGGGCTGGCGCTGCCGGGTTACCGTCCGGACAGCGGCGACGACTGAAGCAGCCGAGCGAGCCAGGTCTTGCCGGCAGCGGCACGCGGTGAACCGGCCACCGCGCATTCGACGCACGCTGCCTGCATGGTGGCGCCACGCCCGGAGGCCAGATACTCCAGGTCCTGCACGGCGGCGATCAAACGCCAGTGTGCGCCGCGCACGGCCATCGCCCATGGGTCGCGGGCCTGCTGCTCGCTTTCGCTGCGGTTGAAGCTTTTCAGTGCCTTCAGCCAGGCTGGTTCGGGCTTCTCGATATCGACAACCCGCACCTCGCCCTCGATATCCGCCTTGGCGGCGGCAGCAGCAATGGCCGCATCAAGCCCACCGAACCGGTCCACAAGCTTCAATTGCCTTGCTTCGCGGCCGGCCCACACGCGGCCCTGGCCCACCTTGTCCACCTCGGCCGCCGGCATCTTGCGGGCGGCGCTTACCACGCCAAGGAAGCGGCGATAGATGTCCTCCACGCCCATCTGCAGCACCTGGCGCACCTCTGGCGACAGGCCGGCGACAATGTCGGGCTCGCCACTGTAGGGAGTGGACTTCACGCCATCGGCATTGATGCCAAGATCGTTCAGAGCCCGCGGAAAGCTGGGCAAGATGGCGAACACGCCGATGGAGCCGGTAATGGTGGACGGCTGGGCATAGATCTCGTCAGCCGCGGTCGCCACCCAATAGCCGCCCGATGCGGCCACCGGGCCAAAGCTTGCCACCACCGGCAAGCCATCGGCCTTGGCATCGAGCAGGGCGGCGCGGATTTCCTCCGACGCGGTCACCGAGCCGCCGCCCGAATCCACGCGCACCACCAGTGCCTTGATGCCGTCATCCTCGTCCAGCGCCTGTTTCAGCGCATTGCGGATGGTGGCGCTGCCGGCGGTACCGCGCGGGGCTTCACCATCAACGATGTTGCCGGTGACATAGACCACGCCAACCGCATCCCCGCCGCGCCTGTCCTGGCCGGCGGTGGCATTGAGATAATCATCGAGGCCGATGCCGCTGAAGCGGCCCCAAGCCTCCAGATCGCCTTCGCCCACCGTGTTCAGCAGTTCGGCCTCGAACGCGTCGCGGCTGGCGATGCGGTCAACCAGCCTGGCGGCCATCGCGGCCTGCGCGCCATCGCCGCCGGTCGCCCCCAGCCGCTGCGGCAATTGCGCGACATAGGCTGCAACATCGGCCTGCGGGCGCAGCGCCCTGGCATCGGCGAGCCAGGTGGCCCACAGGCTGGCGGCCAGCGCCTGGTCCGCCGCCTTGGCTTCCGGCGAGGCGCTGGCGCGCGTGTAGGGCTCCACGAACGACTTGTAGGTGCCGACCCGGAACACGTTCACATCCACCTGCAGCTTGTCGAGGGCGCGGGCAAAATAGAGGCGCGAGCCTCCGGGGCCGGCGATGATCACGCCGCCCAGCGGGCTGACCCAGATGCGGCTGGCAGCGGCTGCCAGCAGCCAGCCGTCATCACCATAGGCCGTGGCCCAGGCGTGCACCGGCTTGCCGGCCTTGCGCACCCGCGCCACGGCATCTGCAACGCTGCTGAGATTGGCCTGCCCGGCGCCGGCAAAGCCGTCGAGATCCAGCACCACGGCCTTGATGCGCTTGTCGCTGGCGGCGCGGTCGAGCGCGCGGATCACGTCGCGGGCCTGCACTTCGGCCATCACGCCGCCGCCGGCCGCCTCGAACGGCGAAGCCTCGGCCGCCTGGTCGACCAGCGAGCCGTTGAGGGCAATCACCAGTGCGCCGCCATCAGGCACGGTCTTGATGGGCTTGCCGGCCGACAGCAGGGCCGAAAGACCGATGAAGAACAGGGCGAGCAGCGACAGGACCAGGAAGTCCTTGATGCCCACCATGATGCGCCAGATTGTACCGAGAGCGTTCAAGTGCGAGGGCTTTCCGTTTGCATGGAGACGCCATCAATAACAGCAGCGCCCGCCTGCCGGCAATCGGCAGGCGGGCGCGCGTGGGCGATGCCGTTGTCGCAGCGCCGGCTTGGCAATCAATAGACGTCGAAGGTGGCGCGGCAGCCGCCGTTCACCCAGACGCCGCGGCGATCCCAGCCCCAGGTGCGATCCTGCACGCAGGTGCCGCCCAGCACGCGGTTCAGACGGACACCATTGGGACGCGGCACCGCGCACCGGGCCGAGCGATAATTCCAGCTTTCGCAGGTGATTGTCTGGGCCGGACGGCCAACCCCAAAGTCGGGATCGACTTGGCCGCCACCCCAGCCGCCACCCTGATTGCCGCCCTGCCAGCCATTGTAGCCAAGCAGCACTTCGAAATCGGCGCGACAGCCGTTGCGCACGAAGATGGCATTGCGATTCCAGCGGAAGGTCTGGCCATCGCGGCAATCGCCGGCGATCACCCGCATCAGGCGCACGCTGCGCACATTGCCGTTCACCTGACAGCGCTGGTCGCGATAGTTCCAGCTTTCGCAGCGCACCATCTGGCGCTGGCCGTTGTTCCAGTTGTTGCCCAGGTTGGGATCCCAGCCGCCGAGGCCCCAGCCGTCATTGTTGTCATAGCGGAAGGTGGCGCGGCAGCCATTGCGCACGACGATGGCATTGCGATCGTGATACCAGGTCTGCCCTTCGATGCAGGTGCCGCCGTCAACACGCAGCAGCTGGACGCGATTGGCATTGGGAATGGGGCAGCGCGCTTCGCGATAATTCCAGCTTTCACATTTGACCTCACGCCATTGCTGGGCCTGGGCCGGGGCCGCCGGCAAGGCAACGGAGCCGGCCATCACCAGTCCGGCGGCGGCTGTCATCGAAAAAAGGCGCATCAATCTTCTCCCCTGGAAATATTTGCACGCCGCGCGGTGGTACAGGCTGTGTCCTGCGTTCTTCTTGCATGCAACGGCGATACTGCCCGCTCCCCTCCCGGCGTCAAGTAGGGGAAAATGCCAGAGATGTGCACTTGAACGCCATCACAGGCTGACGCCCTGCTGGCCGGCCTGTTCAACGGTGAACTGCCACGCCACGCGGCCTGATCGGGCGCCGCGTGCCACCGCCCAGGCCAGCGCGGCAGCGGCATCGAACGCCAGCCCGTGGGCCTTCGCATAGGCCTCGCACATCGCCAGATACTGGGCCTGGTCGCACGCGTGAAAGCCCAGCCTGAGCCCGAAACGATCGGCCAGCGCGATGTGATCATCGGCGGCATCGCGCGGGTTGATGGCATCTGCTTCGTTCTCGGCAAGGCTGCGCGGCACCAGATGGCGGCGGTTGGAGGTGACGATGAGGCGCACCTGGTCAGGTCGCGCCGCCACCCCGCCATCGAGCAGCGAGCGAAAATCATGCACCGCCTCGGCATCGGCGCCGAGCGAGACATCGTCCAGGAAGACAAGGAACGGCCGTCTTGTGCCAGCCAGCTGCCGGAACAGCGCCGGCAAGCTGCCGAGCGCGGGCAGCATCACCTGCACCAGCGCCAGATCATGGCCCCTGGCCAGCAGATCGGCCACAACGCTGCGCGCAAGGCTGGACTTGCCCATGCCGCGCGCGCCCCACAGCAGCATGTCGTGTGCGGGCAGGCCGCGCGCGTGGCGGCGGACATTCTCGCGAAGGGCGCTGGCCTGTGCCTCCACCCCGCGATAGAGCGGCAGCGGCACGGCGCGGGCTGCCGGCACGGCCATCAGCGTGGCGCCGTCCCAGCCGAACCAGTGGCCAGCCGCAGGATCGGCCGCAGCTTGCGGTGGCGGCGACAGGCGTTCCAGCGCGGCGGCGATGCGGGCCAGCAGGGCTTCGGTGTCGGTCATCCGTCAACGGTAGCCAATGCCCGGCGCCGAGGGAACAGCCATGGTTGCGCCTGCCCGGCCAAGCGGCTAGAGCCAGCGCGACGAAGCCCAACGATATCCAAGCGAGACACGAATGTTCGAAAGCCCGGCCTTTGCCCAGGCGGCTGGCGGTGCGGCCGCCACCGGAGGCACCGCTGCCCTGATCGGCTTCCTGCCCTATCTGGCGATCTTCGCCATCTTCTATTTCCTGATCATCCGACCGCAACAGCAGCGCGTGAAGCAGCACCGCGCCATGGTGGATGCCGTCAAGAAGGGGGACGATGTCGTCACCGGCGGCGGTATCATCGGCAAGGCTGTGCGGGTGACCGACACCGAGGTGGAGGTGGAGGCCGGGCAGGGCGTCAGGTTCCGGGTGCTGAAGGCCACCCTCGCAGACGTGACGCCGCGCGGCCTGCCGGCGGCTGCAAACGACAGCAAGGATTGAGGCCGCCGTGCTCGACTTTCCCAAGTGGAAGATCTGGTCGATCTGGCTGACCATCGCGATCTGCACCGTGCTGGCGCTGCCCAATGCGCTGTCGGAACAGACGCTGGCCAGCCTGCCGGCCGGTGTTCCCAAGAGCCAGCTGCCGCTGGGCCTCGACCTGCGCGGCGGCTCCCACCTGATGCTGGAAGCGACGCCGACCGATGTGGAAAAGGCCAAGCTGGAAGCGCTGGAAGACACGGTGCGCGGCGAGCTGCGCGCCGCCGAGGGCGGCGCGATTGCCGTCAACGACCTGTCGCTCACCGGCGGTCGGCTGCGCTTCGCCGTGGGCGATGCCACGCGCACTGATCAGGCGATCACCATCCTCAACAAGGTGACAGCGCCGCTCGGCCTTGGCGCCGCGCGGGAGGTTGATGTGGCGCGTGGGCCGGTGCCCGGCCAGATCATCCTGACCCCCACCAGGGCCGGCATTGATGCCGCCGTCGACGGTGCCATGGCCCAAGCTGTCGAGGTCGTCAGGAAGCGCATCGACGAGCTGGGCACCCGCGAACCCACCATCGTGCGTCAGGGCAAGACCCGCATCATCGTGCAGGTGCCCGGTCTGCAGGACCCGCAGGCCCTGAAGGCGCTGATCGGCAAGACCGCCAAGCTGGAGTTCAAGCTGGTCGATGTGGGTGCCGACCCGGCTGAAGTGGCCCAGGGCCGTGCCCCGCCCGGCAGCCAGATCCTGCCCAGCAACGAAGGCGGCGCCGTCGTCGTCAAGCGCCGCGCCATCATCAGTGGTGACCAGTTGGTCGATGCCCAGGTCTCAACCGATCAGAACGGCGCGCCCGCGGTGTCGTTCCGCTTCGATTCCACCGGCGGCCGGCGCTTTGCCCAGGCCACGACAGAGAACGTCGGCCGGCCCTTTGCCATCATCCTCGACGGCACGGTGATTTCCGCCCCCAACATCAACGAACCGATCCTGGGCGGCAGCGGCATCATCAGCGGGAGCTACACGGTGGCCACGGCCAACGAGCTGGCCATCCTGCTGCGCTCCGGCAAGCTGCCGGTGGACCTGAAGGTGGTGGAGGAACGCACCGTTGGCCCCGATCTCGGCGCCGACAGCATCCGCGCCGGCGTGATCGCCTCCATCGTGTCGGTGATCGCGGTCGCCGTGCTGATGATCGTCACCTATGGCCGCTTTGGCGTCTATGCCTGCATCGCGCTGGTCATCAACGTCATCATGATCGTCGGCATCATGTCGGCTGCCGGCTTTACCCTCACCTTGCCCGGCATTGCCGGCATGGTGCTCACCATCGGTGCCGCGGTGGATGCAAACGTGCTGATCAACGAGCGCATTCGCGAGGAGCAAAGGAAGGGCAGGGGGGTGGTCGCCAGCGTGGAGACCGGCTTCCGCGAGGCCACCCGCACCATCTGGGACGCGAACAGTCTCAACATCATCGTTGCCATCATCATGTTCCTGTTCGGCTCCGGCCCGATCAAGGGCTTTGCCGTGGTGCTGTCGATCGGCATCGCGACGTCGGTGTTCACCGCCGTCACCGTGGTGCGCCTGATGGCCTCGCGCTGGCTCGCGGCCGCCCGCCCGGCCGCACTCAGCATCTGAAGGAACCCAAGCCCGTGCCTTTGAAACTGGTTCCGGACAACACCAACATCGGCTTCGTGAAGCTGCGCTTCATCGCGTTTGCCGTCACGCTGCTGCTCACCATCGGCGCTGCCGCCCTGCTGGCGACGCGCGGGCTCAACCTGGGTGTCGATTTCGTCGGCGGCCTCACCATGCAGGTGGAGTTCGAGAAGGCGCCGGAGCTGGACCGTTTGCGCGAACGGGTGAACCGCGTGGGCGTGGGCGATGCGGCGCTGCAGGAGTTCGGCAACGACCGCACGATCCTGGTGCGTCTGCCGCTGCCCGAAGGCGATGATGGCGCCGTGCAGCGCGTGGTCGGCAAGGTCCGCACCGCGCTGGAGAAGGACTATGCCGGCGTCAAGTTCGCCCGTGTCGAAAGCGTTTCGGGAAAGGTTTCGGACGAGCTGATCCGTGACGGCCTGTGGGCTGTCGGCCTGTCGATGCTGTTCGTCGCCTTGTTCACCTGGTTCCGTTTCGAATGGTATTTCGGCGTTTCGACCGTGGTGGCGCTGGTCCACGACGTGGTGGTGACGCTGGGCTTCTTCAGCCTGACCTGGCTGGAGTTCGATCTGAACATCGTCGCGGCGGTGCTGACCATCATCGGCTACAGCCTCAACGACAAGGTGGTGATCGACGACCGCATCCGCGAAAATTTGCGCAAATATCGGCAGATGGACATCAGGCAGATCATCGATCTTTCGGTGAACGAAACCCTGCCGCGCACCGTCATGACGTCCGTCACGCTGCTGGCGGCGCTGCTGGCGTTGCTGTTCCTGGGGCCGGAAGTGATCTTCGGCTTCACCGCCGCGATGGTGCTGGGCATCATCATCGGCACCTATTCCTCGATCTTCGTCTCCTCCTCGCTGCTGATCAGCCTGGGGGTGAAGACGCGGGCGGCGCCGGTCGAGAACCAGCGCACCAAGGGTGCCGAGCGCGTCAGCTGAAGCATCATCGGCACAGGAAAAGGGCCCCGGCGCAGACAGCGCCGGGGCCCTTTTCCATGCCGGGACAGCCGGGATCAGAGCGGCGCAGCGCAGGGCCCGAAGGTCATGCACCACTGGCTCAGCGTGCCCATCACGACAGCGCCAGCCAGCCAGAGCAGCCGCGTGCGTGCATTGAGTTCCACCTGCATCATTCTCACTCCGCCGCGAGGGCCGTGGCGCCCAGCCCGATGCGGGCGCGCGCCGCATCATACTCCCGCTTGAGGCGCCCGACCAGTTCGGCCGCTGGCAGCACGGCCTTGACCGCGCCGATGCCCTGGCCGCAGCCCCAGATGTCCTTCCAGGCCTTGGCCTCGGTGTTGCCACCGCTGCCGAAGTTCATCTTCGACGGGTCACTGGTCGGCAGATTGTCCGGGTCCAGCCCGGCCTTGATGATCGACGGCTTCAGGTAATTGCCGTGCACGCCGGTGAACAGGTTGGAATAGATGATGTCGGCCGCGGCGCTTTCGACGATCATGTCCTTGTAGCCCTGGGCGGCGCGGGCTTCCTCGGTCGCGATGAAGGCGCTGCCGATGTAGGCGAAATCGGCGCCCATCGCGGTTGCCGCCAGCACCGCGTCCCCGGTGGCGATCGAGCCCGACAGCGCCAGCGGACCATCGAACCATTCGCGGATTTCCTGAATCAGGGCGAACGGGCTGGTGGTGCCGGCATGGCCGCCGGCGCCGGCCGCCACCGCGATCAGGCCATCGGCGCCCTTCTCGATCGCCTTCCTGGCGAAGTGATTGTTGATGATGTCGTGCATCACGATGCCGCCATAGCTGTGGATGGCGGCGTTCACGTCCTCGCGGGCGCCCAGCGAGGTGATGATCATCGGCACCTTGTATTTCACGCACAGCTCCAGATCGGCCATCAGCCGGTCGTTGGACTTGTGGACGATCAGATTCACCGCATAGGGCGCATCATGCGGGCCGAGTTCGGCATTCAGCCGCTGCAGCCAGGCCTCGAACTCCTCGATGGGGCGGGCGTTGAGGCTGGGGAAACTGCCGATCACGCCGGCCTTGCACTGGGCGATCACCAGTTCCGGCACCGAGATGATGAACAGCGGCGATCCGATCACCGGGATCGACAGGCGGCCGGCAAAGGCGGCGGGCATGGACATGGTGGTTTCTCCCCGAATGATGTGGCCAAGGCTTAACCGGCAGCGCGAAGAAACGCCACCTCATCCTCGTCGCAGGCTGAAGACGGGAAGGGAATGGGGGCGTGGTAGCAGCGGGCAGACTTGAACTGCCGACCTCCGGGTTATGAATCCGGCGCTCTCACCAACTGAGCTACGCTGCCACACGGCCTCGGACTGGCCACGGATGGCCGTCGGGAGGCGCTGCCATAGAGCGCCCTCCACGGCCGGTCAACTGGGTTTCAGAAGTTGTAGACCAGCGTGGCGCGCGTCACGGTATCGCTGTTCTCGCGGCCTGGCGGCGGGTTGCTTTCGTTGTTCAGCTGGAACGAGAAGCGGGCCGACAGCCGGCCATTGAGCTTGGCGGTGAGCTGGCTGAGGCTGAGCAGCGAGTTGTTGACGTTGTCGGCATAATAGGTGGCGGTCTCGGTGAAGGTCAGCCGGTCGCTGATCACCCACTTGGCATTGAGGCCGGCGCGCGCGGCCAGCGTGTTCTCGTTCAGGCCGTTGGTGAAGCGGGTCTGGCGCAGCGCCGGGCCACCGTCGACCGCGATGCTGAGCCGCGGCGTGTCGACCAGCCGGTAACCGATACCGATCGATTCCGTGAAACGGCTGGAGAAGCCGGTGAAACGGTCCTGTTCCCAGCTCAGCGCCAGCACGGCATAGCCATGTCCGTTGAACTTCCAGTTGCCTTCATAGCCGGCGAAATAGCGCTCGCGCGAGGTCACGCCGTTATCTTCCTGGTAGTCGACGATGCCGCGCAGGCTGTGCTTCCAGCGGCGGGTTTCCTTCCCGAAGTTGATGCCCACGGCAAGGCCGCGATTCTCGGTGTTGCCCGACGAGATGAAACCGCCGGCCTCGCCCTGGCCGGACCAGCCTTCGAACATGCCCTGGCTGGCGAGCTTTTCCTCGCGGGCCTTTGCAGCCGCGGCGTTGATGGCCGCCACCTTGGCATCGATTTCGGCAACGCTGGCCGGATTCGTCTTCCTGGCGATCTCGGCGACAACCTTCAGCTGGTCCGGGTTGGCGGCCGCGGCATCGATCATCGCATCAACCGCTGGCGGGATGGGATCGGCATGCGCAGCCGATGCCAGCGCCACGCCGGCTGCCAGCGCCATCAAATGCAAATGGTTAGACGGCATATCCACCCCCGGAAACAAGTCGCCCAACGTCCTTTGGGAAAAGCGGGTGGCAGGTCAACCCTGCGCGCCCATCCGCGCGGTTTGGGACTGTCAATTGGACGGCGGCTGTTGCAAAGGGACGCGATGACGCTGGCTGCCGATATCAAACCGATTCCACTTTCCCTGATCGATACCGACCTTCCCGCAGCGGCGGCCGGGTTCGGCGATGCCTTCGCCCGCACCGGCTTTGCCGTGGTGTCTGACCACGGCATCCCGCAGGCGCTGATTGACCGGGCGATGGCAGCCACCAAGGCCTTCTTCGCGCTGCCGGACGACGTGAAACGCCGCTATGTCGTGCCGGGCGGCGGCGGCCAGCGCGGGCTGACGCCGTTTGGCATCGAGGCTGCCAAGGGCCACGCCAAGGCCGATCTGAAGGAATTCTGGCATGTCGGGCGCGCGCTTCCGGCCGGCCATCCCTATGCCGAGGTGATGCCGCCCAACCTGTGGCCTGCCGAGGTGCCGGATTTCCACGACGCGGTATGGGCGCTTTATGACGCGCTCGATCAGGCCGGGCTCAGGATGCTGCGTGCCATCGCCGTGCACCTGGGGCTGGCACCCGATTTCTTCGTCGATCCGGTGCGCGACGGGAACAGCATCCTGCGCCTGCTGCACTATCCGCCGGTGCCGCCGGAGACCGCCAGGGCCAATCCGGGCGCCATCAGGGCCGGCGCGCACGAGGATATCAATGTCATCACCCTGCTGCTGGGCGCGGAGGAGGCCGGGCTGCAGTTGCTGGGCAAGGACGGCGAATGGCGCTTCATCGACGCGCCGCCGGGCAGCCTCGTTTGCAATGTGGGTGACATGCTGCAGCGGCTGACCGGGCACCGGCTGCCATCGACCACCCACCGTGTCGTCAACCCGGCGCCGGAGCGCATGGGGGTGGCGCGCTACTCAACGCCCTTCTTCCTGCATTTCCGCCCCGATTACCTGATCGAGGCGCTGCCGGGCGGGCCGTTCCAGGAACCGCCAATCACCGCCAACGACTATCTGATGGAACGGCTGCGGGACATCAAACTTCTGTAACAAAGGCCGGGCAGGGGAACCGCCATGATGATGCGCAAGATGCTGCTGGCCGCCGTGGTGGCCGTTTCCGTCCCCGCCGTCGCGGCGCCCGTGCTCGACACGCCGGTGAAGGATGGCTGGTGGGCCGATGGCCGCGCTGCCCTTGAAGCCCGGTTGAAGGTGGTGAACCGGCCGAAGCGGGCCAGGAACGTGATCCTGATGGTCGGCGACGGCATGGGCGTGTCCACCCTCACCGCGGCGCGCATCTTCGACGGCCAGCACCCGATCGATGGCCGCGCCCCGGCCAGCGGCGAGGAGAACAGCCTGGCCTGGGACCGGATGGCGAGCAGCGCGCTGGTCAAGACCTACAACAGCAATGCGCAGGTGCCTGACAGCGCCGGTACCGCCAGCGCCTTCAATACCGGCGTGAAGACCCGCATCGGTGTCATCAACTTCGGTGCCGATCAGGGGCCGGAGGCCTGCAAGACGCCGGAAAAACTGCCGCGCACCTTTGCCGAGATCGCCAAGGCGCAAGGGATGGCCGTGGGTGTCGTCACCACCACCCGCATTACCCATGCGACGCCGGCCGCGGTCTATGGCCATGTGCCGAGCCGGGACTGGGAAGGCGCGGACCGTGCCTATCCGGCCGAGGACCGCGCCTCGGGCTGCCCGGATCTTGCCGCCCAGCTGGTCAGCTTCAAGGGCGGGCTCGACGTGGTGCTGGGCGGCGGCGGCGCGCGCTTCCTGCCGGCCGGGCAGGGCGGCCAGCGCGACGATGGCCGCAACCTGGTGGCGGAATGGCAGAAGGCCTGGCCCGCCGGCCAGTTCGTCAGCGATGCCAAGGGGCTGCGGGCGCTGAGCAGCCGCGGCAATGGCCCGGTGCTGGGGCTGTTCCGTCCCGATCACCTGAGCTTCGAGCATGACCGCAAGGACGATGCCGAGCCCAGCCTGCCGGAAATGGCGCGCTTTGCGCTCGACCGGCTGGAAGCCGGCAAGGCGGCGCGCGGCGGCAAGGGCTATTATCTGATGATCGAGGGCGGTCGCATCGACCATGCCCACCATGCCAGCAACCCCTATCGCGCGCTGAAGGAAGCCCAGATGTTCAGTGCCACGGTGGCCGAGGTGCTGAAGCGGGTGAACCTGGATGAAACGCTGGTGCTGGTGACGGCCGATCACAGCCACGTGCTGACCATCGCCGGCTACCCGCAGCGCGGCAACGACATCCTGGGCTATATCAAGCCGGCGCGCGGCGGCGAGAGCGAGGGCGCGCTCAGCCCCGAAGGCTATGCGCTTGATGATCGCGGCCAGCCGATGACCACGCTGGGCTATGCCAATGGGCCCTTCCAGCAGCGCGGCCTGTCACGTCTGCTGCCGCCCAATGATCCCAACTACCTCGCCAGCAAAACCCACGGCACGGCCAGCGAGAGCCATGGCGGCGAGGATGTGGCGCTGTTTGCGGAAGGGCCGCGCGCCGATCTGGTGCGCGGCGTGATGGAGCAGAACCTGATCTTTCACATCATGGCCGAAGCGCTGGGTTGGCGCTGACGCGCTGGCCTGCGGCTTCAGCCCACGAGCAGCCAACCGGCCAGCGCCCCGGCCATTGCGCCCAGACCAAGCCCGACCAGCCCGAACAGTGTAGGCCAGCGGCGATGCTCCCCTTGAGGTTCGCGCACGTTCCTTGGCATCAATACTCCCAACGCTCGGGGAAGTAGGTGCAAATATCGTGCCAATACTGGGGCCGGCTGCAACAAGTTGATTTTGCCCGAAGTGCCAACGGGCGTCAGGGCCAGTCTGTAAGCCCGACCGACAGTTCGGGGTAGTGCGCGCCGATGAAGAACAGCCCTTCCGGCGGGGCGTTGAGGCCCAGGGCCGCCCGATCGCGGGCCGCCAGGGCTGCCGCCAGATCCTCGGCCGTCCAGGCGCCTTCACCCACCAGCTTCAGGCAGCCCACCATCGAGCGCACCTGGTGGTGGAGGAAGGACCGTGCGGCGGCGAACACGTCAATCACGTTGCCATCACGGACCACGTCCAGTCGATCAAGCGTGCGCAGTGGCGAGTTGGCCTGGCACTGGGCGGAGCGGAAGGTGGTGAAGTCATGCCGGCCGACCAGGCTTTGCGCGGCCCTGTGCATGGCATCGGCATCCAGCCGCACCGGCACCCGCCAGGCCAGGCCCGCCTCGATGGTGAGAGGCGCGCGGCGATTGATGATGCGATAGCGATAGCGCCGGCCCGTGCAATCGAAGCGGGCATGGAAATCGGGCGCCAGTGCGCAATCGAGGATGGCGACCGGCTGCGGCTTCAGCCGGGCGTTGATGGCTTCCATCAGGCGGAAGGGCGTGATGTCCTTCGCGATATCGGCGTGGGCCGGCATGGAGCTGGCGTGCACGCCGGCATCGGTCCGGCCTGCGGCCACCACTTCGACCTGCTCACCGGTCACGCTGAAGATGGCGTCCTCGATCGCCTGCTGCACCGATGGCCCATGCGCCTGGCGCTGCCAACCCATGAAGGGCCGGCCATCATATTCGACCGTGAAGCGGAAGCGGGTCATGACACGGGCGTGCCGGCAGGGACCTTCCAGCCGTTGAGAAGCGCCTTCACGTCCATCGCCGGCTTGCCCGCGCGCTGCAAGATGGTCGGCCGCAGCGCACCTTGCGCGGTGCCGATCAGCAGGCGGTCGTCCAGCGTGACGCCTGGCGATGGTGCAGCCAGTTCCACCGAGGCGGCAAGGATCTTGACGCGCTCCCCGGCGACCTCCAGCCACGCGCCGGGTGCTGGATTGAAGGCCCGCACGGCGCGTTCCAGCTGCGCGGCGGGCAGCGCCACATCCAGATGCGCTTCGGCCTTTTCGATGCGCGGGGCCAGCGTCGCGCCCACGTCCGGCTGTGGCACCGGATCCGGCGGGCTGGCCAGAACCTTGAGCAGCAGATCGGCGCCGATGTCGGCCAGCTCGCTGAACAGCGTGCCCGCCGTCTTGCCGTTCACGGGCGTTGCAGCACTGGCCAGCATGGCGCCGGTGTCGAGGCCTTCGTCCATCTGCATGATGGTAACGCCGGTGGTGGCATCACCGGCCAGGATAGCGCGCTGGATCGGTGCCGCCCCGCGCCAGCGCGGCAAGAGCGAGGCATGGATGTTGAGACAGCCCAGCCGCGGTGCGGCCAGCACCGCCGGCGGCAGGATCAGTCCATAGGCAGCAACGGTGGCGACGTCAGCAGCCCTTGCGACGTCAACGAACTGCGCCACCGCCGCTGGATCACGGAAGGTGCGCGGGCAGAAGACGGGGATGCCCATCGCCTCGGCCCGGGCGTGCACGGGGCTGTTCTGCAGCTGCTTGCCGCGCCCGGCGGGCTTGGGCGCGCGGGTATAGACCGCGATGATTTCGTGCCCGGCGGCCACCAGTGCATCGAGCGCGGGCACCGCGAAAAAAGGCGTGCCCATGTGGACGATCCGGAGACTCTTCCCCATGGGGCACGCCTGTTAACGGGTTGGATCCGCGGGGGGAAGGGGTGTTACCGGCCCATCACCACGGTGACGGCGCGGCGGTTCTGGGCAAAGGCGCCTTCATCGCTGCCTGCCACCGCCGGGCGTTCCTTGCCATAGGAAATGGTGCTCAGCCGGTCGACGCCAATCCCCTGCGCGGCAAGGAAATTCTTGGCCGAATTGGCACGGCGGTCGCCCAGCGCCAAGTTGTATTCGCGGGTGCCGCGCTCGTCGCAATGCCCTTCCAGCGTGACCCGTACACCCGGGTTGGCGCGGAGCCATTCGGCATGGCGGGCCAGCACGCCGCGCGCCTCGGCATCGAGTTCATAGCTGTCGTAGGCGAACAGCACCGTGTCGGTGCCGGCCTTCTCGCGCAGGTCTTCCTGGCTGCCGGGAACGGTCATGCCGCCCATGGCCGGGATCTGTTCGCCGATGGTGGTCGTGGCTGGCGCCTCGGGGCGCGCGGTTGCCGGCGGAGCCTCGATCGCCACCTCCTGTTTCTGGCCGCTGCAGGCGGCAAGGCTCAGCACAAGGCTGGTCAGCAGGGTGAGGCGAAGCGGCGTGGTGGTCATGGCAGCGTCCTTTCCTGATCTGTCTGCAGGCATCCCGTGTGGATGCGAACCATTGCAATCGTGTAACATTTCCGCGTCTTTACGGCAACAGCGGGGACCAGGCCGGATCGGATGCATCCAGCGGCGTCGCCAGCCGGCGTTCGTTCAGGCCGGAGATGTCGACCGACCACAGGCCCGAGCGGCCCGACCGATCAGACCGCGAAAACAGGATCACCCGGCCGTTGGGCGACCAGGACGCGCCTTCATCCTGATAGCCGTTGGTCAGCAGCCGTTCCCCCGTGCCGTCGGGGCGCATCACACCGATGCCGAAGCGCCCGCTGCCCATGCGGGTGAAGGCGACATAGTCGCCGCGGGGGCTCCAGACCGGGCTGGCCGAGCGGCCCTCGCCAAAGCTGATGCGGCGCTGGTTCGAGCCATCGGCGTTCATCACATAGATCTGCTGGCTGCCGCCACGATCGCTTTCAAACACGATCTGGCGGCCATCGGGGGAATAGCTGGGCGACGTGTCGATGCCCGGCCCGGTGGTCAGCCGCACCGATTGGCGAGTGGCGATGTTGTAGCGCCAGATATCGGTGTTGCCGCCCACCGCCATCGAGAAGATCAGGTTCTGCCCATCCGGCGAGAAGCGCGGCGCAAAGCTCATGCCCTGGAACTCGCCCACCGCTTCCTGCCGACCGCTGCCCAGCGTGTAGAGCCACACCCGCGGCCGGTTGTTCTCGAAGCTCATGTAAGTGATGGTCTGCTGCCCCGGCGCAAAGCGCGGGGTGAGCACGAGGTTCTGGCCCGATGTGAGGAAGCGGTGCTGCGCGCCATCCTGGTCCATGATGGCCAGGCGCTTGATGCGATTGGTGCGCGGGCCGGTTTCGCTGACATAGACGATGCGGCTGTCGAAATAGCCGCTTTCCCCGGTGAGGCGGGAGTAGACGAGATCAGCGCACTTGTGGGCGGCGCGCCGCCAGCCAGCTGCGGTGGTGACAAAGCCCTGCCGGGCGATTTCGGTGCCGGCAAACACGTCATAGGCATAACAGGCCAGCGTGATGCCGCCATCGGGATTGGCGGTGACGGTGCCGGTCACCAGCGCCTGCGCCGCGATGGTGCGCCATGCGGCAAAATCGGGCGCCAGCACGCTGTCCACCCCCACAGTTGTGGTGAAGGCCGCCGGGTCCAGCGGGCGGAACAGGCCGGACGATCTCAGATCATTGGCGATCACCTGCGCGGCGCGTTCGCCCAGCGCCGTGGTGGTGCCGGCTTCGGTGGTGCCGGCATTGCCCGGCGCGAAGGCTGGCACGGCGATCGGCATGGGCTGCATCAGCCCGGCATTGATGTCGACGCGCAAAGGGCCAGTTTGGGGACCAGATTGAGGGCCAGCCGGTTGGGCGAGCGTGGCGGTGGCCGTTGCGAGGGTGAGCAGAGTGGCGGTCAGCAGGCGGTGAATCGTTCGCATGACCCGTTCATATCAACAGTCGGGCCTGAACGGCAGATAAACCGTCAGGTCATTTCCTCGGGATCAAAGTTGATCTCGACGTTCGACCACAGGTCATACAACTCGGCCGGCAGCTTCAGCGGCTGGCAGCGCAGCACGGCCCGGCGCGCGGTTTCGGCAAAGGCGCGGGCATAATCGGCATTGGCGGCGGTGCTGCCGGTGGGTCGCCCCACGTCGGGCAAGCCGACCACGCGGCCATCGCGGCTGTACCGCACCGACACGATCACCGTCATCCGCCTGACATCGCGGCCACCCACAGGCGGGTTCCAGCAGGGGGCGACCTGGGCGCGGATGGCCTGGGCCAGGGTCGCCGCCGCGCGCGGGTCCACCGTGGCGTTGCGGGGCGCCGCATCGTTGAGCTCGGTCGCCAGCCTGGATGTGTCGAGCGTCCTCTTGGGGGCCTTGGGCAGCGCCTTGTCGATCAGGCTGGCCAGGCTGGACGTGTCGAGTGACGTCGGCGCCGTCTTGCTGGGCATGGAAGACGGCTTCTCGGGCGGTTTTGGCTTCACCGGTTCAGGCGGCGGCACCGCATCGGCCTTCACCGGCTCCGGCGCCGGGGCGGCTTTGGACGGCGTGGCGGCGGCCGCTTCCTGCGGGGCGGCCTCCACCGACGGCTTCGGCGGTTCCGTCACGCGCGGCGCATCGGCGATGGTGACGATCTCCACCGGCACGGCATCGGTGGGGGACGGCATCAGGCGCTGGCTGTGTTGCCAGGCCAGGCTCAAGGCGCCGATCAGCGCGATGTGCGCCACGCCGGCAGCCAGCAGCCAGTTGCGCTCTGCCGTGGTCATTGGGTTTCGCGCGCGCTGTCCGTCACCAGCGCCACCTTCTTGAAGCCGGCGGCATTCACTTCGCCCACCACCGCCATCACCCGGCCATAGTCCAGCGCGCGATCGGCCCGCACATAGACGCGGGCTTCATCGGTGCGCGCCTCGTGCAAGGCTGCCAGCTTGGCGGGCAGGGCGGCGGGCGCAATCTCCAGCCGGTCAACGAACAGCGTGCCCCTGGCATCCAGGCTGATCTGCACCGGGGCCTGGTCCTGCGGCAGGCTCCGGGCGCGGGCGTCGGGCAGGTCCACCGGCACGCCGGCCACCAGCAGCGGCGCGGTCACCATGAAGATGATCAGCAGCACCAGCATCACATCCACCAGCGGGGTGACGTTGATGTCCGCCATCGGGGCCCGGCGCTGGGCCCGGCCCGCACTGGGCCGCCCGCCCGAGAGGTTGATGGCCATCAGCGCCCCTCCATGCCGTCAAGCTGGCGGGAAAGGAGGTTCAGGAACTCCTCGCCAAAGCCCGACAGCCGGGCTTCCAGCCGGTTCACCTGGTGCAGCAGCCGGTTGTAGCCAATGACCGCGGGAATGGCGGCAAACAACCCGATGGCGGTCGCGAACAGCGCCTCTGCAATGCCCGGCGCCACGACGGCGAGGCTGGTGTTCTGGCTGGCGGCAATGCCGGTGAAGCTGCGCATGATGCCCCACACCGTGCCGAACAGGCCGACGAACGGCGCCACCGAACCGATGGTGGCCAGCACCGACAGCCGGTCCGACAGTTCGTCGATATCGCGGGCGATGGCCACGTTGATGGCGCTGGCCAGCCGCGCGCGCAGGCCCTCGCGGTCCACCTGGCCGCGCTTGGCCGCCATGCTGCGGCGCCATTCGTTCATGCCGGCAACAAAGGCCCGCGCCGATGGGTGGCCCGCGCGTCCGGCCTGTTCGTAAAGGGTGTCAAGATTGTCCGCCTTCCAGAACCAGTCCTCGAACCTGGCGGCTTCGGCATTGATGGACTTCAGCCGGCGGGAGCGTTCGAGGATGATGGCCCAGCTCCAGATCGAGGCCAGCAGCAGGCCGAACATCACCGCCTTCACCACGATGTCCGCCTGCAGGAACAGGGCGAAGGGGGACAGGTCGGCAGCGGTCTTCAGGGCGATTTCGGTGTCCATCAGGCCTCCCGGGGCATGAGAGCGGAAAAAATCGTCATCCAGTCGGCGGGCTGGCGGCGCGGCCGGCCGGCCGGATCGAGAAAGGCAGCCGTCAGCGTGGCTTCGGCCAAGAGTTCGCCATCGCGGATGATCGCCTGGGCCAGCCGGCAGGCGGCGGCGCGCACCTGGAGCAGGCGTGTCTCGATGGTGAGCACATCGTCAAGCCGCGCCGGGCGACGCCACTGGATGGTCATCTCGGTGACGGCATAGGCGCCAAGCCCGGCCTTCACCACCGCGCCGTGATCGATGCCGGCGACCCGCAGATATTCGGTGCGGCCGCGTTCCAGGAAGTGCAGATACTTGGCGTGGTACATGATGCCCGCGGTGTCGGTGTCCTCGAAATAGACGCGCGCCGCCAGCCGATGGACGCCATCGCTGATCGTGCCGGAGGGGGGCGGGGGAAGCATGGATTCCAGATAGGGAAGGCGGCGGTGCAGGCGCAACGAAAAAGGCGCCGGCAGCAGTGCCACCGGCGCCCTTTCGGCAATCTGAACGCGGCTTATTCGCCGTCGGTCACGCGCGGATCGCGGCGTTCGGCGATACGGGCCGACTTGCCGCTGCGGCCGCGCAGATAATAGAGCTTGGCCCGGCGCACGACACCGCGGCGCACCACTTCGATCGTCTCGATCGACGGGCTGTACAGCGGGAACACGCGCTCCACGCCTTCGCCGAAGCTGATCTTGCGGACGGTGAAGGAGGAGCCGATGCCCTTGTTGGCGCGGGCGATGCACACGCCTTCATAATTCTGCACGCGGGTGCGTTCGCCTTCGACGACCTTCACGCCAACGCGCAGCGTGTCGCCGGCGCGGAAATCGGGGATCTTGCGGGCCTCGGTGAGCTTCGCAATCTGTTCGGCTTCAATCTGCTGGATGAGATTCATCTCATTCCTCGTTCTTCTTCTGCTGCGCGCCAGAGGGCGACTGGACCCGGCCATCCCCATGATGACCCCACAGATCCGGCCGCCGTGACCGTGTGTCCGCTTCGGACTGCGTGCGCCGCCAGGTGGCGATGCGCGCATGATCCCCCGATCGCAACACTTCGGGGATCGCCAGGCCCTCCCATTCGGATGGCCTTGTGTAGTGCGGGTGTTCAAGAAAGCCGCTCTCGTGGCTTTCCGCGTCTCCGCTGGAAGCGGCGCCCATTACACCGGGCAGCAGGCGCACGCAAGCATCCATCACCACGAGTGCAGCCATCTCCCCGCCAGACAGCACATAATCGCCGATCGACACCTCCTCGATGGCACGGCGCTGGAAGAGACGCTCGTCAAAGCCCTCGAAGCGTCCACACAGGATGATGGCGCCCGGACCGGCGGCCAGCGTCCGCACCCGGGCCTGGGTCAGCGGCGTGCCGCGCGGTGTCATGGCAAGGCAGGGGCGGCCATCGACAACGGCATCGAGGCTTGCCGCCAGCACATCGGCCTTCAGCACCATGCCCGGCCCGCCGCCGGCCGGCGTGTCGTCAACCGTGCGATGGCGATCGGTGGCAAAGTCGCGGATGTTGACGGCGTCCAGCTGCCAGGTCGCCTCGGCCAGCGCCCGGCCAGCAAGGCTGTGGCCGAGTGGCCCCGGAAACATGTCCGGATAGAGCGTCAGGACCGTGGCGCGCCACATCAGGCCAGCCACACCCGGTCGATCACCAGCCGGCCAGGCTCTTCGCGCACCACGTCGGCCACGAACGGCACCATCACGCTGCCCCCCGCGACCCTGCTGATGTCGATAATGTCGGACGCGCCATAATTCTCGATGGCCCTGACCGTGCCCACGCTGGCCCCGGTCTCGTCGACCACCGCCATGCCGATGTAATCGGCGACATAATATTCGCCCTCGGCCAGCGGTGGCAGATCCGCGCGGGGCACGGCCAGCTGCAAGCCGCGCAGCGCTTCGGCCGCCGTCCGGTCGTCGACGCCCGCGATGCGCGCGATGGCGGTGCCCGGCTTGTCGGGACGCACGGCGGTCAAGGAGACGGCCCGCCCGCCCGCATCGAAGCGGGCATGGCGGGCCAGATTCCGCGCGTCGCCGGTGAACAGCTTCAGCCGCACCTCGCCGCGAATGCCATGGGCGCCGGCGATGGCGGCCAGCACGATCATGTCGGCCGCCATCGCACAGGCTCCTCAGGCGGCGGTTTCGCCGTCGGCAGCGGCCTCGGCAGGCGCTTCGGCCACCGGGGTTTCTTCAGCAGCCGCTTCAACCGGGGCTTCCTCGGCCGGGGCGGCCGCAGCGGCAGCGGCGGCTTCCTTGGCTTCGGCTTCGGCAGCAGCGGCGGCCTCGGCGGCTTCAGCAGCCTTCTGGGCGGCCAGTTCCAGGCGTTCCTTGGCCTTGGCGCCGGGTTCAGCCTTCTGCGGGTTGTTCCTGGCCGCGCGGGTGCGCAGCCCTGCGGCATCCAGGAAGCGCGCCACGCGGTCGGTCGGCTGCGCGCCAACGCCCAGCCAGTAGGCCGCGCGTGTCGTGTCCAGCGTCACGCGGCTGGCGTCGTCACGCGGCAGCAGCGGATTGTAGGTGCCGATCTTTTCCAGGAACTTGCCGTCGCGCGGGGCGCGGCTGTCTGCCACGACGATGCGATAGAAGGGGCGCTTCTTCATGCCGCCGCGCGCAAGGCGAATTGCAATAGCCATTGATATTCTTCCTTCAGTTTAACCAGAGAGTTGCGTTCATTTTCTGCCGAACTTGTTGAAGCCGGGTGGCAATCCACCCAGGCCGGGACGGCCGAACATCCGGCGCACCGCCCCCAAATCGATGGCGCCGCCGGCTTCGCCCGCAGCACCGTCCGGACCAGGCAGGCCGCCACCGCCGCCGCCCAGCAGCCCACCCTGGCCCGCCAGCATCTTCATCATGCCCTTCATGCCGCCCATCTTTTTCAGGCGCTTCATGGCATTGGCCATTTCCTGGTGCATCTTCAACACCTTGTTGACATCCTGCACGGTGGTGCCAGAGCCATTGGCGATACGGATCTTGCGCTTGGCGGTCAGCACCTCGGGCTTCGCGCGCTCCTTGGGCGTCATCGACAGGATGATGGCTTCCATGCGGTCGAGCAGCTTGGGATTGATGGCGCCGGAATCCATCGCCTTCTTGGCGGCGCCCATGCCCGGCATCATCGCGGCCAGCCCGGAAAGCCCGCCCATCTTCTTCATCTGGGCCAGTTGCTGGCGCAGATCGTCCATGTCGAACTGGCCCTTTGCCAGCTTCTCGGCCATCTTCTCGGCCTGTTCGGCCTCGAAATTGGCAGCGGCCTTTTCCACCAGGCCGACAATGTCGCCCATGCCCAGGATGCGCCCGGCCACGCGGCGCGCATCGAACAGTTCCAGCGCGTCGATCTTCTCGCCCACACCGGCAAAGCGGATCGGTGCACCCGTCACCTGCCGCATCGACAGGGCCGCGCCGCCACGGGCATCACCGTCCATGCGGGTGAGGATCACGCCGGTCAGGGCCACGCGTGCCTTGAACGCGCTGGCCACGTTCACGGCGTCCTGGCCGGTCAGGCTGTCGACCACCAGCAGGATCTCGTCGGGCGTGGTGGCGCCGGCGATGGCTGCCATTTCCGCCATCAGCTCCTCGTCCACCCCCAGGCGGCCAGCGGTGTCGAGCAGCACGACATCATAGCCCTGCAGCCTGGCCGCCTGGCGGGCACGCTCGGCGATGGCAACCGGGGCCTGGCCCGCGATGATGGGCAGGGTGGCGATGCCGGTCTGCTCACCAAGCACGCGCAGCTGTTCCTGCGCTGCCGGGCGGGCAACGTCCAGGCTGGCCATCAGCACCTTCTTGCGGTCCCGCGTTGTCAGCCAGTTGGCCAGCTTGGCCGTGCTGGTCGTCTTGCCCGAGCCCTGCAGACCCACCATCATGATCACGGCTGGTGGCGTAACGCCGATCTTCAGCGGCGACGGGTCCTCGCTGCCGCCCAACAGTTCGACCAGGCAGTCATTGACGATCTTGACAACCTGCTGCCCGGGCGTGACCGACTTGATCACCTCGGCGCCGATGGCACGCTGGGTGGCGTCCTCGACGAACTGCTTGACCACGGGCAGCGCGACATCGGCTTCCAGAAGCGCCACGCGCACCTCGCGCATGGCGGCGCGCACGTCGATCTCGGTCAGCGCACCGCGTCCGCGCAACCGCTCGAAAATGCCGCCAAGGCGTTCGGAAAGACTGTCGAACAAAGGCCGTGGCCCCTCAGGTGAATCCGCATTGCCTCCAAATGACAACGGGCCGGCGGGCGAAAACTCGCTGGCCGGCGTGCATCCTCGGACGCATGGCCTCCCTCGGGAAGCCGAGGTCGCCATAGGCCCGGCGCCGGCTGCGGTCAAGGAAAAGCATGACCGTCGTTCGGGACGCCTTGGGAAGCTTTCAAAACTGTGAATGAATTGTGATCAACAGTGGCGCGGCGGATTGGGCCATGCTATGCGCGGCGGGCGAGATGAGGGAACAGGTCGCCGATGTCGTAAGGCCGCCGGGCTTCTGGCCCCGTGTGCTGGAGCGTTTTTTCGGGTCGCCGCTGCCAGAGCGGCTGCGCCATGAATTCACGCGCGAGCTTGGCAATTATTTCTGGCCCTTCCTGATCTCCGGCCTGGTGGCCGCCATCCTTGCGGTGACCGTTGCGGTTGCCGTGCGCAGCACATTGGCGATGTTCTTTGCCGGGCTTGGCCTTGCCGGCTTTGCCTTCATCGTGCTGGCCTGCCACGAAGCGCGCCGCCCCCAGACTGCAGACCAGCTTGACGAAACCGAGGCCCGTTATGGTCTTGGTGCCACCATCGTGGCGACCGGGATCGGCGGCATTGTCGTGGCCGTGCTCACCACCGATGCGCCGCTGGTGGCGCAGGCCATGGTGGTGATGGTGGCGCTGGCGGCGCTGGGCGGCAGTGGCGGAGCCTGGCGCGGCCGGCCGGAACTGGCCCTGGTACAGGCCCTGTGCATTGCGGCGCCGACGGCAGCGGCGCTCGCGCTGCGCTGGCCGGTGCCCTGGGGCTTTGCCACCGCGCTTGGCGTTGCCACCTATGGCATCGTCAGCGTGGCCATCGCCCGCCGGGCCTATCTTGGCCAGGTGGCGCTGCTGCAGGCGCGCGAGGAACAGCGCGGCGAACGCAATCGCATGCGCATCGCCATGGAAAATCTTGGCCAGGCTGTTGCCGTGCTCGATGCCGGGCTCAAGGTCGTGGTGATCAACCGCAGCGCGCTCGACATGCTGGGCGTGGACCGGGTGGACGATGTGTCACCGCCGCGCTTCGATGATCTGCTCTCCTCGGCGCCAAACCTCGTCAAGGCGTCCGACAGCCGCGAGGAAGTGCTGGCCCACGCCGATCTGATGGTGACGGCGCGGCAGCCGTTCAACGGTGTGCTCCACCTCAATGATGATCGCATGATCGACCTGGAATGCCTGCCGATCCCCGATGGCGGCTGGGTGGCGATGCTGCGCGATTCGACTGGCGAGCGCCACGCCATCGCCGAACTGAACCGCGAGATCCGTCGGTGCCCGCTGACGGGCCTGCCAAACCGGCGCGGTTTCCTGGAGGAACTGGAGCGGCGGCTGGCACGGGGGGACAATTTTGCGCTGCTGATTGTCGACCTCGAAGGCTTCAAGCAGGTCAATGATCGCCATGGCCACAGCGTCGGGGACCGCATGATCACCCGCATCGGCTTCCGGTTGCGCACCGCCGATCCGGCTCTTTATGCGGCCCGGCTTGGCGGTGATGAATTTGCCGTGCTGGCCGAGATTGACAGCGGCGATGGCGCCGTTGCGCTGGCGCGACGCCTTGTCGACACCATCGACGTCCCGGCGCGCTTTGGCGAGGCCGAGGTGCAGGTGGGCGCGGCCATCGGTGTTGCCATGGCGCCCGATGATGGCGTGCTGGCCGAAACCCTGCTGCGGGCGGCTGATCTGGCGCTGCTGGCGGCCAAGGCACAGCCCGGCAACCAGATTCGCCTGTTCACGCCCGACCTGCTCGAAAAATCGGCCCGCACCGCCAATCTCGAGGCCCGCGTGCGTTCCGCGCTGCGGGGCGGCCGGATCGATGTGGCCTATCAGCCGCTGGTCGATCTGGTCACCGGCAAGGTGGTGGCGGTGGAAGCGCTCGCCCGCTGGCGCGATGACGGCGGCGAAACGGTCAATCCCGACCAGCTGGTGGCGATCGCCGAAGCGCGCGGGTTGGTGAGCGACCTGCGCCGGCTGGTGCTGGGCGAGGCGGCGGCGACCATCGCGGCGCTCGACCGTTCGCTCGGACTATGGGTCAACGCCTCGGTGCATGATGTCCGCCAGCCCGGCATGGTGACCGAGGTGACCGAGGCGCTGGCCGCTGTCGGCTTGTCGCCGTCGCGTCTTGCCCTTGAGATTACCGAGACGGCGCTGATGACCGATGAGGATGGCTGCCAGGCCAATCTGACGGCGCTGAGCGCACTCGGGGTTGGCGTCGCCATGGACGATTTCGGTGCTGGCTTCTCCTCGCTGGACAGGTTGCGGCGCCTGCCGATCAACGCGCTCAAGATTTCCGGGTCGCTGCTGCATGGCGCGGCCGATGACCGTCTCGCTGCCGACATCTTCCGCATGGCCGCCAGCCTGGGCAAGGCGCTTGGCCTCATGCTGATCGCCGAAGGGGTTGAGACGGAGGCCGAACTGACGCTGGCACGCGCCACCGGCATCAACCGGGCCCAGGGCTTCGCACTGGCGGCACCGGTGCCGGCAGACCGGCTGCGGGAGGCGATCGCGGCGGCTGAAGCCGCGTCCCGCGATGCCGCCTGGCTCAGGGCGACGGTGGGCCCAGGCGAGGCAGTTCCCGCACGGCAAGCCAGGCCGCGGGCCAGTGCCGGCACGGCCCGCACCCGGAGCGAACCTGTCGCGGCCAAGGCCATGGCGACGAAATCGACCGAAAAGGCCGCCAAGGCAAAGCGCAGGAAGTCCGACAGCGCCACACCTGCGGCAGAAAGGCCAGCGACGGAAAAGCGGGCCTTGAAGCAAGACGACAAGGCCAAGGCAAAGGGGCGGAAGAAGGCGCAGGCAAAGGGTCTGGCGAAGGCCTCGCCAAAGGTGAAGGCGGCTGCTGCCGATGCGAAATCCTTGAACGTGGTCGCTACCAAGGCTGCAGCGGATCGACCCACGCTGGTATCGGTACCCAAATCCGCTGCCAAGGCCAAGTCGACCAAGACCGTCGCCAACGGCAATGGTGCTGCGTCTGCGCGCGATGCCGCTGACGAGCGGGGCACGAAGGTCAAGCCCATGCCGGTAAACGGGATGGCGCCGGAAAAATCGGCCGGCGCGCGCCGCAAGCCGTCAGCCCGGGCCTAGGGTCCGGTTTTCAGGCCTCACCCTCTCCAACCAGTGCGGCCGCGAATTCCTCGGGCGTGAACGGCTGCAGATCGTCCATGCCTTCGCCAACGCCAATGGCATGGATGGGCAGGCCGAAACGCTCTGCCGCGGCCACCAGCATGCCGCCGCGGGCCGATCCGTCGAGTTTGGTCATCACCAGGCCGGTAACGCCCGCCACCTCCTGGAACACTTCGATCTGCGACAGCGCATTCTGTCCGGTGGTGGCATCCAGCACCAGCAGCACATCGTGCGGGGCGGTGGGATCGATCTTGCCGATCACCCGCCGGATCTTGGCCAGTTCGTCCATCAGGCCGGCCTTGTTCTGCAGGCGGCCGGCGGTATCGATGATCAGCACGTCGATATTTTCAGCCTGCGCGCGCTTCACCGCTTCGAACGCAAGGCTGGCGGCATCGCCGCCCTGGTCGCCAGCCACGATCGGCACTCCCACCCGGTCGGCCCAGATCTTCAGTTGCTCGATGGCCGCGGCGCGAAACGTGTCCCCGGCGGCCAGCATGACCGATTTGCCGCCGGCCTGCCACTGGTTGGCCAGCTTGGCGATGGTCGTGGTCTTGCCGCTGCCGTTGACGCCGACGACCAGCATCACCTGCGGCTTGTGATCAAGGGTCAAGGGCAGGGCGACGGGTTCCAGCACTCTTTCCACTTCCTCGGCCACCACGCGCCTGATGCCGGCCGCGTCGATGCCCTTGGCAAATTTCTGGTCCGCAAGGCGCGTGCGGATGCGCGCGGCGACCGACGGGCCAAGATCGGCCGCGATCAGCGCTTCCTCGATCTCGTCGAGCCGGGTGTCGTCCAGCGGCAGCGTGCCAGTCGCCAGACCGGCGATATTGTCGGTCAGTCGCCTGGTCGACTTGGCCAGGCCATCCGTCAGCTTGCCCAACCAGCTCATTGATATTGCTCCAGATCAACGTCGCCAGTGAAGGCCACCACGGCCGGCCCTGCCAGTAGCATATGGCCATCGCCGCGCACCGAGACCGCAAGGTCACCGCCCGGCATCGACACACGCACCCGCGTGTCCGCAAGGCCGCGCCGGCGTGCCGCCGCAACGGCCGCCACGGCGCCGGTGCCGCACGCCAGCGTCGCCCCGGCGCCGCGTTCCCATACGCGCAGGATCAAGTGATCTCGCGCCACCATCTGCGCCACGCCGACATTCACCCGCTCCGGAAACACTGGATCATGCTCTATCAGTGGGCCGAGGCGCGGCAGGTCAACGCCGGCGGCATCGGCCACGAAGAACACCACATGCGGATTGCCGACCGACAGCGCCACCGGGCGCTGCAGATCCTCCCACGCCAACGGCAAGGCACCCGTGTCCATGGGGTAAGCCAGCGGCACGGCGTCCCAGTCCCAGCGGGGCGGGCCCATGTCCACCTCGGCCCCGCCAGCGAGCGCTGCTGAATCCAGCATCCCGCCTGCCGTTTCGATGCGCTGCTGGCCGCCGAGCAGGGCGGCGGCGGCGCGGCTGCCGTTGCCGCAGGCCGCCACCTCGCCGCCATCGCTGTTCCAGAAGCGCAGGCGCACGTCTGCCGTGTCGCTCGGCTCGATCAGGATCAACTGGTCAAAGCCGATGCCGGTGTGGCGGTTGGCGAGGTTGCGCACCATCTGCGCGGTCAGGCTGATCGGCGCGGCGCGCGCATCAAGCACCAGGAAATCATTGCCCAGCCCGTGCATCTTGATGAAGCGCCGCGTCGCCATGCTCGCGGCGTTAGCCGGCAAGCATGCTGTCCGGCAAGTCATACTCGCCGCGGATCACCGTTCGGGCGGCACCGCGCAGTACCGCCACTTCGCCTGCCAGCTCGCAGTCCAGCCAGCCACCGCGCACGCTGGCCTGGTGAGCGGTGAAGCGGGTGCGGCCCAGCAGGCGCGCCCACAGCGGGGTGATGACGGCATGGGCGCTCCCGGTCACCGGGTCTTCGTCCACACCGCAGGCCGGCACGAACACGCGGGACAGCACGTCAGTCTGCTCGCCGGGTGCGGTGGCGATCAGCATCAGGTCAACACCCGGCGCCAGCGCCAGGATGGCGCGATAATCGGGATCGAGCGAACGCACCTCGTCGGGCGAATCGAACTGCGCCACCAGATAATCGTCACCGCGCGCCCACAGGGCGGCAGGCCGGGCACGCAAGGCCGCCGCCACGCGCGAAAGCTCCGTGTCGCTGCAGGCCCGCATCGCCGGCCAGGCCGGTAGCTGCATGGCGAGCTGTTCGCCGTCCCGCGCCACAGTCAGCACGCCAGCCTGCCGCGTGAGAAGGCGCACCTGTATGAGTGCGGGCAAGGCATCAAGCACCACCAGGCCGCTGGCCAGCGTGGCATGGCCGCACAGCGCAACCTCCAGCCTGGGCGTGAACCACCGCAACTGGAAGTCCGCGTCGGCGCCGTCGTGGGGCACGAGATAGGCGGTTTCCGATAGATTGTTGTCTGCCGCGATGCCCTGCAGCACCGTGTCGGGCAGCCAGCGCGGCAGCATCATCACGGCGGCCGGGTTGCCGGTGAACGGGCCTCGGCCAAAGGCGTCGACCTGGATCAGCGGCAGACGCATCAGGGGTACACCAGGCCCAGCGTCCAGCCATCACCTGCGCGCTGATAGACCTCGCGGCTGTGCCAGCGCGCTTCATGCGCCTGCCAGAATTCGATGCGCGCCGGGGTCACGCGCCAACCGCTCCAGCGTGGCGGGCGGGGCACGTCGCCCGGAAAGCGCGCCGCCATTTCGGCGATGCGCGCCTCGAAGATGGCGCGCTCGGGCAGGGGCTGGCTCTGCAGGCTTGCCCAGGCGCCCAGCTGGGAATCGCGTGGCCGGGTGGCGAAATAGGCATCGGCTTCCGCATCATCGACCAGTGCTGCGGTGCCGCCGATCCGCACCTGGCGCTGCAGAGACTTCCAGTGGAAGTTGAGATGGACTTCGGGGTTGCCGGCGATCTCGCGGCCCTTCTGGCTGTCGAGATTGGTGTAGAAGACAAAGCCGCGCTCATCCCACGCCTTGAGCAGGACGATCCGCAGCGAAGGCGCGCCATCCGCGCCCACCGTCGCCACGGCCATGGCGTTGGGATCATTGGGCTCAGCCGTTTCGGCAGCGGACAGCCACTCGCCAAAGCGGCTGAAGGGGGCAGGGTGGGGCAGGGCGCTCATGCCCGGCGGTTAGACGGGTTGAGCCCGACTGTCACCTGATCCCTGCCATCAGGGCATCATGCCGCGCAACTGATGCAGCGGGTTGCGGTTGGCAATGCCGCGAGCCGGCCGGGGGCGATATCGGCGCCGCAATTGGCACACACACCATATTCGCCCTTTTCGATGCGGGCGAGCGCGGCGAGAATCTGCTCGGCCTCGTGGATATGCTGCACCTCCAGGCCTTCGTTGGTGAACAGTTCCTCCAGATCATTGGCCTGGTCGGCGAACTTGGGCGACAGCTCCTGCGTGGTGGCGACTTCCAGCCGCGCGATTTCGGCCTGCACCTCGGCCAGCCGAGCGCGCAGCGTGGCGGCGATCTGGTCGGTCTTCATGCCCGTTCTCCTGCCAGAACGGCGGCAATCTGGTCGAGCAGGGCCAGCCGTTCCTTCTTCAGTTCCTCGGCGTGATTGTCATCCATGGCCGGCGCGGCGCCAGTCGCGCTGCGACTGATCACATCGTCCAGCGCGGCATAGCGGTCGGCCAGCGTGGCAAAATGCCGATCCCGCGCCTTCAACTCACGCATCAGATCGGCATCCTGCGGGAACACCGCGTGAAGATCGGCTGGCAGGTGGCTCATCTCTATCCTCCCCGTCGGGCATGTTCGGGCCCTGTCATGCCATCGATATGTGCGCTCCGCGCCGGCGGCTGCCCATCGTGGCGATTGCGTAGATGGGCCCCAGGTTGTTGGGCAGCCTGCGACATGTCAGAAGAATGCGGGCCAGAAGATTGCGAGCCTGTAACATTCACGCTAAGGCGCAAACTCATCATCCCTCGGAGCCCGTTGATGCGCCGTTTCCTGTTGCCTGTCCTGCTCTTGTCCTCGGCTGCCGCTGCCCAGCAGGGCCCGGCCCCCGGCGTGCCGACCAGCATCGAGGCCGCGCGGCAGCAGCGCCCACCCGCCAGCCCGGACTGGGTGATGACCATCGGCATCGCGCCCATCGTGGCGCCGGTGTGGCAGGGCAGCCGCGATCACGGCTTCTCGATCTTCCCGGACCTGCGCATCAACTACAAGGACACGCTGTTCCTCTCGATCCCGGATGGCCTGGGCTGGAACATGATCAACCAGGATGGCTGGAAGATCGGGCCGCTCGCCAAGATCCGTTTCCGCCGCCAGCAGGACAATGGCGGCTCGCCGTTCCTGATCGCAGGTGGCTCCACCGCGCTCCAGGGCATGGGCGACGTGGGCTTTGCCGGGGAATTCGGCGGCTTTGCCCAGAAGAGCTTCGTGGGCGGCAAGCTGCGTGCCCGCGCCGAACTGCGGCAGGGCACCGGCGGCCATGATGGCCTGATCGCCGATACCAACCTCAGCTGGAACGATCGCAAGCGCGACGCCTCGCTGCTGTGGAGTGCCGGCGTCCGCGCCACCTGGGCCAGCCGCGATTTCACCAACGCTTACTTTGGCGTCAACGCCGCGCAGAGCGTGGCCACCGGCCTGCCCGTGTCGTTCACCGAAGGCGGCCTGGTCAGCGCCGGCGTCAATGCCAGCCTGGTCAAGCCGCTTGGGCGATTCGGGAAGAATGGCGCCATCACGCTGTTCACAAGCTATGACCGGCTTGGCGATGTCGTCGCCCGCTCCAGCCTGATCCAGCAGCGCGGGCAGCGGGATCAGTTCGCCGTGGGCCTGGCCTATGGCTACCGCTTTGGCCTGTGAGGGCTGAGAGGGTCGCGCTGCCGAACGTCACCTGCTAAGGCAAGTCCATGGTTTCGCGTGCATCTTCGCTGGTTGATGGGCCCATGGACCGGCGCGGACGCGTCAACCTTGCGGCGTTCAGCGCCCATGCCGAAACCCTGCTCGTCCACCCGCGCTTTGCCGAGGCGCGCGCCCGCTTCTGCACCGATGTGCCGGCGCGCTGGATGGCAACACCGCTGCAACGCTGGCTGATCGCCGATACCGGCGGCATGGCGGTGGCGCTGTGCATCACCGGCATGCACCGGCTGTTTCCCGATCAGGGCGCGCAGCAGCAGATGATCATCAACGCGCTGGGGCTGGCGGGGGTGGCCAGCGCCGCCCGGGTGCGCACGCTGATCAGCCACCTCGAACATCGCGGCGGCATCAGCGTCGAACCCAGCCCGATCGATCGCCGCGCCCGCCGCCTGGTGCCCACCCGCCTGCTGCACGACACGCATCTGAGCTGGCTGGAATCGGTACTGCCAGCGGTGGGCATGGTCCATGACCTGTCCGCCCTGCCGGCCGATGTCGATGCCCGCCGCGATCTGGCCTGCCGCTATGTCACCTCCATCATCATGCGCCAGTCGATGGACGGCTTCACCATCTATGATGGCTTCCCCGAAATGGCCGCCTTCATGGAGCGCCGCCAGGGCTATCTCTTGATGCTCGACATCGCCGGGCCGGGCGCCCTCGCTGTGCCGCTCAACCGTGCCGAGGCGGCCCGCCGCTATGCCGTCTCGCCCCAGCATGTCTCGGCCCTGCTCGGCCATGCCGAAGCGGAAGGCTGGCTTGCCCGCACCCCCACCGGCGTCTCGCTGTCGCCCGATTTTTCGCACCGGCTGAACATCTGGGTGGCGCGGGAACTGGCGATCGTGGGCCTGTGGCTGCAGATGAAGCTGGGATAAGGCGCCCACCCGACTTTTGACGGATGTGACGATTCTTCCAAGGAAGAACGCTGTTTTCGCGCGTCTTTTCCGCCCGATCCTACAGCCATACTGCCAGAGCGCGGGCGTGTAGGACAGCGTCTCGGAACAGCCCGCTCACCCCGCCGCCAGGTCCTGCGCCAGCCGGTCCCGCAGCTCGCGGCGCAGGAACTTGCCGCTGGCGTTGCGCGGCAGCGCCTCGGCCATGAACCAGATGTAGCGCGGCACCTTGTAGCTGGCGATCAGGCTGCCCAGGAATTGGCGCAGATCGGCCTTGTCCAGCGCCTCGCCGGGCTTCAGCACCACCGCCACGCCCACCTCTTCGCCCAGGCGCTGATCGGGCACGCCGAACACGCAGCATTCGGCCACGGCCGGGTGGCGATAGATGGCCGCCTCGACCTCCGCGCAATAGACATTCTCGCCGCCGCGCAGCACCATGTCCTTCTTGCGGTCGACAATGTAGATGAAGCCATGCTCGTCGATGCGGGCCACGTCGCCGGTGTGCAGCCAGCCATCGGTGATCGCTGCCGCCGTCGCCTCCGGCCGGTTGATATAGCCCTTGATCACCGCCGCGCCGCGCACCCACAGCTCGCCCACTTCGCCGGGCGGCACCTCGTTGCCCGCATCATCCACGCATTTCGCCTCATAGGCCGGCATGGCCGGGCCGGCGCTGTCCGGCTTGTCCACGAAGAAATCGCCGGAAACAGACGTGATGATCCCGCACGTCTCGGTCATGCCATAACCGGTGCTGGGGCGTGCGCTGGCCACCTTGTCCTCGATCTTGTGGACGAGATCGGGCGGCACCTGCGCCCCGCCGCCGGACATGGCGGTGAGGCTCGACACATCGGTGGTGGCGAAATCCGGGTGGTTGATCAGCTCCCGCGCCATCACCGGCACGCCGCCGATGGAGGTGACACGCTCCTTCGCGATGATGCGCAGCGCCTCGCCGGCATCCCAGCGATACATCAGCACGATGGTGCCGCCGGCCGCGGTGGTGGCATAGGCGCCGCAATTGTTGGCCGTCACGTGGAAGAGGGGGGTCGTCAGCAGCACCACCGGTGGCGGCGGGGCGGCGGGCGGGGAAACGCCGGTCGCCAGCTCCACCGCGCGCGCGGTCGAGGCACCGGCATAGAGCATGTTGAACAAATTGGTGATGCAGCCGCGGTGCGTGAGCTGCGCGCCCTTGGGGAAACCGGTGGTGCCCGACGTGTAGAAGATGCAGGCATCGGCATCGGGATCGATGGCGACATCGGGCATGGTGCCACCGTGGGCAATCACCTCGTCAAACGGCGTGACGCCCGGCTCCGGCCCCGATTCAGATTGCGCCAGCCGCACGCCGACGAGCTTGAGGCCCGCCGGCGGCTCGGCAATGCCGCGATAGCGCGCCAGCCGCTCCGCATCGAGGAACAGTATCTTCGGCGCGGCATCGGCGAGGCCATAGGCCATCTCCTCGGGCGTCCACCAGGCGTTCATGCCCACCACCGCAATCCCGCACGACACGCAGGCCCAGTAGATCAGCAGCCATTCCGGATAGTTGCGCATGGCAATCGCCACCCGGTCCCCCGGCTGCACCCCCCCAGCCGCCAGCCAGGCCGCAATCGCATCCACCCGGGCATGCGCCTCGGCATAACTGAGCCGCTCCCCCTCATAGACAAGGTAGGTCCGCTCCGCGAAGGCCAGGGTGGAGCGCCACAAGGCGCGCACGTCGGGCAGGGCATGGCGATAGGCGCGCACCGGCACGCCATTCACCACGGTGGTCACAATCTCGAACGCGCCCCCCGGCCCCGTCAACTCCCCGCGCGCCTGCGCCAGCTGTGCGTAATGCATGACCCTCCCCAGAGCCTGGTTGTTCGCCCTGTTGGTGTGGCATGCGCGGCGGCGCGGGGGAAGCTATCGAGAAGGCGCGGGAGGTGGGCTTTGGAAGGGGAACGATGGGCCTCCGGCGGGCAGGGTCTCGGACCCTGCACCCGGTTGTTTTCGGGCGGCCCTCTTGCCCGCGCTTCAGCACCTCGGCAAAGTCGCAACCATGACCCCGCACCAGTTCCTTGAAAAATGGCGCAATGTCGAACTCAAGGAACGCACGGCCGCCCAAAGTCATTTCAACGACCTGTGCGCCCTACTCGGCCTGAAGGACCCGATCAGCGAAGACCCGAAGGGTGAATATTTCACCTTTGAAAAGGGCGCCACCAAGACCAGCGGCGGCGAAGGCTGGGCCGATGTGTGGCGCAAGGGCTGCTTTGCCTGGGAATACAAGGGCAAGGCCGCCAATCTGGAAAAGGCCTATGATCAGTTGCTGCGCTATTCCATCGCGCTGGAAAGCCCGCCGCTGCTGATCGTGTCCGACATGGATCGCATCCGCATCCACACCAACTTTACCAACACCGTGCAGGAGGTGCACGAGATCACGCTCGATGATCTGCTCGATGCCGGCAAGCGCGACCTGTTGCGTGCCTGTTTCGACAATCCCGAACGCCTGCGCCCGGCCAAGACACGCCAGAAACTCACCGAGGATGCGGCCGAGGAATTCGCTGCCATTGCCGAACGCTTGCGCCTGCGCGGGCACGAGGCGCATCTGGTGGCGCATTTCGTCAATCGCCTCGTCTTCTGCATGTTTGCCGAAGATGTGGGCCTGCTGCCAAACAAGATGTTCCAGCGCATGCTGGAAGCCAGCCGCAGCGACCCGGCGCAGTTTGCCGGCCATGCGGCGGTGCTGTTTGCCGCGATGAAATCGGGCGGGATGGTCGGCTTTGAAAAGGTCGAATGGTTCAACGGCGGCCTGTTCGATGACGATACGGCGCTGCCGCTGGAAAAGGCCGATATCGAGAATCTGCTGGCTGCCGCAAAGCTGGACTGGTCTGAAATCGATCCGTCCATCCTTGGCACCTTGTTCGAACGCGGGCTTGATCCGGCCAAACGCAGCCAGTTGGGCGCGCATTATACCGATCGCGACAAGATCATGATGATCGTGCGCCCGGTCATCATCGAACCGCTGGAACGCGAATGGGCCGAGGTGCGCGCCGGGATCGAGGCCGCGATGGACAAGGCCGATGCCGCCAAGGGCCCGGCCCGCAGCAAGGCGCAAGCCGAAGCCACCAAAGCGATGAACGCGTGGCGCGACCGGCTGGCCAGTTTCCGCGTGCTCGATCCGGCCTGCGGCAGCGGCAATTTCCTCTATCTCTCGCTGCTGGCGCTGAAGGATATCGAACACCGCACCGCGCTGGAGGCGGAACAACTCGGCCTGCCGCGCGAATTCCCCCGGCTTGGCCCGGAAAATGTGCTGGGCATCGAACTCAACCCCTATGCCGCCGAACTGGCGCGGGTGAGCGTGTGGATTGGCGAAATCCAGTGGATGCGGCGCAACGGCTTTGACGCGGCGCGCAATCCGATCTTGCGGACGCTGAACACCATTGAATGTCGGGATTCCGTGCTGGCCCCGGATGGCGGCCAAGCGCAGTGGCCGGCCGCTGAAGTGGTGGTGGGGAACCCGCCGTTTCTTGGTGACAAGAAGATGGTTGGGGAACTGGGCGAGGATTACACGAATGCGCTACGCAAAGCATGGCCGCAGGTGCCGGGCGCTGCCGACCTCGTTTGTTATTGGTTCGCCAGCGCTTGGCAAGCCATGCAAGCCGGCAGACTGCAAAGAGCTGGACTGGTCGCCACCAATTCCATTCGGGGTGGTGCCAATCGCGCGGTCTTGAAGCCGCTCGTTGAACATGGCGGTATCTTCCATGCTTGGAGCGATGAGCCATGGACGGTTGAAGGCGCCGGCGTTCGTGTTTCCATTGTTTGCTTTCAGACAGACGCGCATACGCCTGCGGCCTTGAACGGGACACCAGTTGCCCGGATTGAAGCTGACTTGACCAGCGGCCTTGCAATCTCTGACGCAAAACGCCTTGCGGAGAATTCCGGGCGCTCCTTTGTCGGTATCCAGAAAACTGGCAAATTCAATGTGGCGGGTGATCTTGCTCGTCAGTTTCTGACTGCGCCTTTGAACCCGAATGGGCAGCCAAACAGCGATATCGTGAAGCCATACTGGAACGGTATTGACGTGGTTCGACGACCGCAGGACATCTGGCTCATCGACTTTCCATTGGAATTTGATGCGGCTGCCGCCAGCCTGTTCGAGAAGCCATTCGGCTATCTGCAAGAGGTCGTCAAACCGGAACGGGCACCAAACAAGATTGCATGGTTGCGGGACAACTGGTGGTTGCTGTGGCGGGCAAGGCCCGACTTGCGGGCGGCGGTGCACGGCATGAGCCGCTTCATCGTCACTCCCGAAGTTGCCAAGCATCGCGTCTTTGTCTGGATGAAGGTGCCAGTCTTGCCGGACAAGAATTTGATGGCCATCGCCCGCGATGACGACACCAGCTTTGGCATCCTGCATTCGCGCTTCCACGAACTCTGGTCGCTGCGGATGGGCACGTCGCTGGAGGATCGTCCGCGCTACACGCCGTCCACCACCTTCGAAACCTTCCCGTTCCCGGCTGGCCTCACCCCCGATCTGCCTGCGGCCGCCTATGCCGATGATCCGCGCGCGCAGGCGATTGCCAAGGCGGCGGCGCGGCTGAACGAGTTGCGGGAAAATTGGCTGAACCCGGCCGATCTGGTGGTGCGGGTGCCGGAGGTGGTGGCCGGCTATCCGGATCGCATCCTGCCCAAGGATGAGGCGGCAGCGAAGTTGTTGGCCAAACGCACGCTGACCAACCTGTATAACGAGCGGCCGGCGTGGCTGGACCATGCGCACCGTGCGTTGGATGCGGCGGTGGCCGATGCCTATGGCTGGGGCGACGACTGGCGGGCCGGGGCGCTGACCGATGACGAGATTTTGGCGCGGCTGTTTCGGTTGAACCAGGAACGCGCGGGCAAGGCGTGAAGCTGGACCCCGGATCAAGTCCGGGGTGACGGGTGGGGTTGAGGGCGGTTCCGAACTGATGGGTGCAGGGACGAGTCCCTGCCCGCCGGAGGCCCTTTTCACCCTTTCGCCTTGCGCGCCTTCTTCACCGGCGGCGCCTCCACGCGGGGCGCTGACGCCAGCAGGGGCGCGAGATATTTGCCCGTCCAGCTGCCCTCGCACGCGGCCACAACTTCGGGGGTGCCTTCCACCACCACCTGGCCGCCCTTGTCGCCGCCGTCGGGGCCGAGGTCGAGGAGGTGGTCGGCGGTTTTGATGACGTCGAGGTTGTGTTCGATGACGACGACGCTGTTGCCCTGGTCGACGAGGGCGTGGAGGACTTCGAGGAGTTTGCGCACGTCTTCGAAGTGCAGGCCGGTGGTGGGTTCATCGAGGATGTAGAGGGTGTTGCCGGTGGCGCGGCGCGAGAGTTCCTTGGCGAGCTTGACGCGCTGGGCTTCGCCGCCGGAGAGGGTGGTGGCCTGCTGGCCGATCTTGACGTAGCCGAGGCCGACTTCGTGCAGCATGGCGAGTTTCTCGCGGATGGGCGGCACGGCCTTGAAGAATTCGACGCCGTCCTCGATCGTCATGTCCAGCACGTCCGCGATGCTCTTGCCCTTGAACTTCACTTCGAGCGTTTCGCGGTTGTAGCGGGCGCCGTGGCAGACATCGCAGGTGACGTAGACATCGGGGAGGAAGTGCATCTCGATCTTGAGCACGCCGTCCCCCTGGCAGGCTTCGCAGCGGCCGCCTTTCACGTTGAAGCTGAAGCGGCCGGGCTTGTAGCCGCGGGCGAGGGACTCGGGCAGGCCGGCGAACCAGTCGCGGATGTTGGTGAAGCAGCCGGTGTAGGTGGCGGGGTTGGAGCGCGGGGTGCGGCCGATGGGCGATTGATCGATGTCGATCACCTTGTCGAGGTGGTGGAGGCCATCGAGGCCGTCGTGCGGCGCGGCGAGGACGCGGGCGCCGTTCAGTTCGCGCGCGGCGGCGTTGTAGAGCGTGTCGATGGTGAAGGTGGACTTGCCGCTGCCGGAAACGCCGGTGATGCAGGTGAAGGTGCCGAGCGGGATGGCGGCGGTGACGCCCTTGAGGTTGTTGCCGCGGGCGTTCTTCACGGTGAGCTTCTTGCCGGTGCCCTTGCGGCGGGTGGCGGGCACCGGGATGGCGCGGCGGCCGGCGAGATAATCGCCGGTGATGCTGCCGGGGGTGGCGAGGATCTCCTCCAGCGTGCCGGAGGCGACGACGGTGCCGCCGTGGACGCCGGCGCCGGGCCCCATGTCCACCACGTGATCGGCCAGCCGAATGGCATCCTCGTCATGCTCCACCACCAGGACCGTGTTGCCGAGATCGCGCAGGCGCTTGAGCGTGGCGAGCAGGCGATCATTGTCGCGCTGGTGCAGGCCGATGGACGGTTCATCGAGGACGTAGAGCACGCCTGACAGGCCGGAGCCGATCTGGGAGGCGAGGCGGATGCGCTGCGATTCCCCGCCGGAGAGGGTGCCGGACTTGCGATCAAGGTTGAGATAATCGAGGCCGACATTGTCGAGGAAGCCGAGGCGCTCGACGATTTCCTTGAGGATGCGGTCCCCGATGGCGCGCTGTTTGGGGGTGAGCGACGCGGCGACGCCGCGTGCCCATCTGAGCGCCTCGCCCACCGGGCGGCGCACGGCCTGGGCGATGGTTTCGCCGGCGACCTTCACGGACAGCGCTTCCGGGCGCAGGCGATCGCCGTTGCAGGCCTCGCAGGGGGAGGGGGACTGGTAGCGCTCCAGCTCCTCGCGCATCCAGGCGCTTTCGGTGTTCAGGCGCTTTTCGAGGTTCTTCACGACGCCTTCGAACGTCTTGACCACCTCATAGGCCTTGCGGCCATCCTCGAAGCGCAGCGGGATGGCGCGGCTGCCGGTGCCGTAGAGGATGGCGTGGCGCTGTTCCTCGCCGAGGTCGGCCCAGCGGCTCTTGAGCGTGAAGCCATAGGCGCGGCCGACGCTGGCGAGGACCTGCAGATAATAAGGCGAGGGCGGGTTGGACTTGGCCCAGGGGGCGACGGCGCCCTTTTCCAGGCTGAGCGCGTGGTTGGGGACGATCAGATCGGGATCGAAATGCTGCTTCTCGCCCAGGCCATCGCAGGCCGGGCAGGCGCCCTGGGGCGCGTTGAAGGAGAAGAGGCGCGGCTCGATCTCGGAAATGGTGAAGCCGGAGACCGGGCAGGCGAATTTTTCGGAGAAGAGGATGCGCCGCTCATCCTCCGGCGCATCGGCGGGGGCATCGGCAAGCTCGACGATCGCCAGCCCTTCGGCCAGCTTGAGCGCGGTCTCGAAGCTTTCGGCGAGGCGGGATTCGAGGCCCTCCTTCACGGCGAGCCGGTCCACCACCACGTCGATGTCGTGCTTGTATTTCTTGTCGAGCGCCGGGGCTTCCTCGATGGCGTGGAACTGGCCATCGATCTTCACGCGGGTGAAGCCGTCCTTCTGCAGTTGGGCCAGTTCCTTGCGATACTCGCCCTTGCGGCCGCGCACGATGGGGGCGAGCAGGTAAAGGCGCGTGCCTTCGGGCAGGGCCATCACCCGATCGACCATCTGGGAGACGGTCTGCGCACTGATCGGCAGGCCAGTGGCGGGCGAATAGGGGATGCCGACGCGCGCCCACAGCAGGCGCATGTAATCATAGATCTCGGTGACGGTGGCGACAGTGGAGCGCGGGTTCTTCGAGGTGGTCTTCTGCTCGATGCTGATCGCCGGGGACAGGCCCTCGATATGATCAACATCGGGCTTGGCCATCATCTCCAGGAACTGGCGCGCATAGGCCGACAGCGATTCGACATAGCGGCGCTGGCCTTCGGCATAGATGGTGTCAAAGGCGAGGGAGGATTTGCCCGAACCGGACAGGCCGGTGATCACCGTGAGCGCGTTTTTCGGCAGGTCGACATCGACCCCCTTCAGATTGTGCTCGCGCGCGCCGCGCACCTCGATGCGGTTCAGCATGTCAGGCGTGTTCCATATTTGTTCGTTGAGCGCAAGCGCGCTGCCGGATGGCTTTGTGCGTTAGGCGCGAGGTGGAGCGCGGACAAGCGCGCCCATGCCGCAGGCCCAGCACCCAACAACGGCACCCAACAACAGTACCCAATCACGGCAGCGGATCACGGCATCCGCAGATGCGGCCGACCTGAACACGACGAGCCGCTAGCGGCATTCACCGGGCGGCACAAAGACACGGAGCCAGCCCGATCCGTGCGCCACGAATCGGGCCTGGTCCGCGCCAGACGTCTTCTTCTTCCCAGTGGCCCTGCGGCCTGAGCAGCGACGTGCGATGCAGTTCTCTCGCCTGACCCTGCCTGCAACCATGGCCGTTCTTGGGGTTAACGACGGCGGTGGTGCGGTGTGCAGCCAGTCTATGGGGTTAACGCTGGCAGCACGGGGTCCTGGGGTCAGATCAGGCGGGAAGATCCTTTTCGAATGTCGCTGTCAGGGGCTGATAAGGGCCGCTGAATTCAATCGGTTACAGTCCAAGCAAGCGTCGTGTGCGCCCCTCCAGCCAGGTGCCGGCCATCAGCGCGGCCATCACCGCGTAGGACCAGAAGATGAGACCAACCGCATAAGCCCAGGCGTAATCACCCTGCTCGGTGAAGCTGGCCATGTGCACGATCGTGCCGACGAACTGGAAGGCTGCCGCGTACATCGGCCAGAAGCGGTCCGACTTCAGCGCCAGGACCACAAGTCCGGCAAGTACCATGATGTCCACGCCCAGGATGCCCATTTCGGGGCTGGCGTAGAGATGCTGGTTGGCAAGGTTGGAGGCGAGCGTTGCGATGGCAAAGCCGAACGCGGCGAACTGCTCGTCACGGCCACCAAAGCGCCATGCCATGAAACAGGCGGCGACCAGGAACGAGGCTCCGAGAATAGCACCCATTGATCTACCCTTTCATTGGGAAAACAGAATGTTGCGGCAGCCTTCCATGGCTGCGGCAGCCTGTTTCCGATCAGGCGGCAACCGTCAGGTGACGGCGCTGGGGAACAGGTGCATCTTCGAGTTCAGCCGAGGCGGGCGGGCAGTGGAAATCGTTGAACATCACCTGGCCCAGACCAACCTTCACCTGCGCGTCACGCAGGGCGGCATGGGTGGCGATGATGCGGGCGCGGGCCTGCACGAGCTGCTGGCAGGTTTCCATGGCGCCCATCAGGGCATCCTGGCCGATGCAGGCTGCCAGATGGGCTTCCTGGCGGGCCATCGGCATCACGGCGGTCAACTGCGCGACGGCAGCGACGGCGGCATCGATGGCGGCTTCAGCGGCAAACAGCTGCTCAGCGATCTTGTTGGCAGCGAGGCGACGTTCCTTGAGCATGGCGCAATCCTTTTTCATGAAGAAGAAGAACTGGCAGCCGATACGCGCAGCCAGTTGGGTTAAGCGTCCTTCCGGACGCCTACGCAACTGGGTCCGGAAGTCGTTAAATCAGTGTCTTGAGCGCCGCCATGGCAGCGAGGACGCCGCCGAAGGTGAGCGCCGAGCCGAAGGCGATGAACATCATCCAACCGAGACGATGACCAACGCCGAGCTCGTTCCGCTTGCCCCATGGACGCGTGGTCAGGAATGGCCGGGCATCAATGCCAGGGTCGGGGGCTGCAATGCCCGGCCAGTCCGTTGCAAGCGTTGCCGCTGAAGCAACATTGCCTACCGATGCAACGGGCTGGGCGAGGGAGCCGCCCGCTGGATCAGCGACCGGCCTGTTCTGGGGCTGATGCAGCGTCCGAGCGAGGGATCCATGTTCTAGCTGTTTGGGGTCGCTGGAACGGATGGATGCTGCACCAACCTCTTCCGAAGCCGGTAACGCCATCCTCGCCATTTCCGCGCCGCCCTCAATCTGCGGCGCTTGATATCTCAAGTCCTGATAGGCCGCAGCGCCCATATCAATGGCTGGAGCGGCAAAATCTTCAGTGATTCCAAGGCTCAGCTCTTCAGACATCAGAGCGCGGGCGGCCTCGATACGGCTTGTGACCTCAAGCTTCCGGATGGCCTGGCGCAGCCGCATATCAACGGTATGCGGCGAGACTCCGAGCTGCCGGGCGATGTCCTTGGAGGTCATGTGCTGGTAGACGAGGCGCAGGCATTCCCGCTCCGCATCGGTCAGAAGCATCACGCGCGGGTTGCGCTGGCTTTCAGGCACTGGCTGTCTTGCCACCGTATAACGGTTCGGTGTCGCACGCCCAAAGTCAAGCGTGACGCCACTGGCATGGCCGGAATTTCCGCCCAGTTGATTTTCGATCAAATGACTCGTCAGCATTGCCGCGACCCCATGCGACCTCGTTAACCCATCGATCGTTATCGCTCTTTTGCGAAGGTGAGACAAGGTCATACGGGCCCATATGGGGCAGAATCCCCCCCGGGAGGGGTGACGAGATGCCACAATCCGGTATTCTGTTCGGCCTTTGTTCTGAAATTAACGCAACCTAACGCAATGCAAGGCGAATTTCCTGCATGGTCGGGGCCTGACGACTCACGCACCGGGGCCGTGCGAATCGCCCCTTCCTTGTGTTTCGAAGGGCTTTCGCAAGCCCTGGCCCCCTGCAAGGATGGCGCCAGGAAGGGAAGCAGCATGAGCTGGCAGGACGAGATCGACGAGCTGCACCGCCGGCAGGCGCTGGCCCACGCCATGGGCGGCGCCGAGAAACTGGCGCGCCAGCGCAGCCACGGCAAGCTGAACGCCCGCGAACGGCTGGCGGCGCTGGTTGATCCGGGCAGCTTCCACGAAGTGGGTGGACTGGCCGGCTTTGCCACATACGATGCCGACGGGCGGATCAGCGCCTTCCAGCCGGCCAATTTCCTGTTCGGCCATGCCAGCATCAATGGCCGCCCGGTGGTGGCCACGGCCGATGATTTCACGGTGCGCGGCGGCGCGGCAGACGCCAGCCTGCACCGGAAGCTGATCGCCGCCGAACAGCTGGCCAGCGAATATGGCCTGCCGCTGATCCGCCTGATCGAAGGCACCGGCGGCGGCGGCAGCGTGCGCACGCTGGAACAGGCCGGCTACACCTATATCCCTGAAATTCCAGGCTGGGAGCTGATGACCGCCAACCTGTCGAGGGTGCCGGTGGTGGCGCTGGGCCTTGGCCCGGTGGCGGGCCTGGGCGCCGGGCGCATGGTGATGGCGCACTACAGCCTGCTGGTCGACGGACTCGCCCAGATGTTTGTCGCCGGGCCGCCGGTGGTGGCCGCCGCCGGGGAGCATCGCACCAAGGAGGAACTGGGCGGTGCCGCCATCCACGCCGCCAACGGCGCCGTTGATGACCGGGTGGCCAGCGAGGCGGAAGCCTTTCTGCGCACCCGCTGGTTCCTCAGCTACCTGCCGTCGAGCGTCGATGAACTGCCGGCCCGCGCGGCGTGCAGCGATCCGGTCACCCGCGCCGAAGACTGGCTGATCGGCGCGGTGCCGCGCGATCCGCGCCGCCTCTACCCGGTGCGCCCGATCGTCGAGGCCGTGGTGGACAGGGGGTCGTGGTTCGAGATCGGCCGCGAGTGGGGCACCGGTGTCGTCACCGGGTTGGCCCGGCTTGATGGCTGGCCGGTCGCGATGATCGCCTCCAACCCCGAATCGCTGGGCGGATTGTGGACAGCAGCCACCGCCCGCAAGGTCGAACGCATGGTTGATATGGCCGATACATTCCACCTGCCGTTGATACAGCTGGTCGACAATCCGGGTTTCCTGATCGGCCGCCGGGCCGAGGACGAAGCCACAATTCGCTGGGGTTCCAGGGCTTTGGCAGCCATATATCAATCATCGGTACCCTGGGCCTGCGTGGTGATGCGCAAGGCCTATGGCATGGCGGGCAGCGGCCATGCGCCGGCCGATCGCTTCCGCTGGCGCATGGCCTGGCCCTCGGGTGACTGGGGTTCGCTGCCCATCGCCGGCGGGCTGGAAGCGGCCTATCGCGCCGAACTGGAGGCCGCCGAGGACCCGGCGGCGCGGCTGGCCGAGATTCGTGAGCGGCTCGAACGCGTGCGCTCGCCGTTCCGAACGGCCGAGAAATTTGCGGTGGAGGCGATCATCGATCCGCGCACCACGCGCGCCGAACTGTGCCGCTTTGCGCATCTGGCCCAGCGGGCCCTCAAGCCGGGCGGGAAGGGGCGAGGGGTGCGGCCATAGCAGGTGGCTGTCAGGCTGGCCGCTGGTGGAGGCCGAAGGCGATGCCGGTCGGGTCCTTGCAATTGGCGAAGCGGCCAAACGTCGGCTCCTCGGGCCCGGGCTCTTCCGCTTCGCCGCCGGCGGCCCGCACCCGGGCGACTGCCGCCACCAGATCATCGACCGCGAAATAGACGTAAATCTGCGGCAGCGGATCGCTGCCGTGCAGCCCGGCCTTCAGCGTCGGTGTCTGGAACCAGCCGCCTTCCGGCCCCATCGGCTGGTAGGGCCAGTCAAACAACTGCGTGAAAAATGCGGCTGTGCGGGCCGGTTCGCGCGAGCCTAGTTCAATGAAACTGGGCGTGTGTATCATGGTGCTGCTCCCTTCCTGAGGGGATGATGCAAGCGTCTGCGCCTCGCGTCTTGAACAAATCCGATATCAGGCCGGGCTGGCGACGATCTGCAAGGCTGAAGCAGCGCCGACGCGGGCGGCAGCCGGCGGCGCACCAGCAAAGCGCAGGAACGCCCGTGTCATGTGGCTTTGATCGGCATAGCCACAAGCGCCGGCGATGGCGCTCAGCGCTTCTGGGCTTGAGAGCACCAGGTTGAGGGCGGCGTGGAAGCGCGCCAGCTGCATGGCCATCTTCGGCTCTAGGCCGGTGGCCGATCTGAACAACTGGCCGAAATGCCGTTCGCTCCAGCCGATTTCTGCGGCCAGGTGGCGAACCTGGCTGGCGCTGCCCGCCATGATCTGCTGCCACGACCAGACGATTTCCGGCCGGGCCGGCGGGCAATCGGCAAGCCGGCCGGCGAGCCACCGGGCGATGCTGGCTGCGGTGTGGGCGAGGCTGTCGCCCGTGTCGACCGGTGGACGGCTTGTGGCAAGATCGGCAAGGGCTGTTGCACCGCCAGCCTCGAACAGTTCCGGCAAGATCCGCCCTGCTACCCATGGCGGCATCGAAACTTCCACACAGCCATCGACACTGTCGCCAGCGACGGCAACCGGCCGGGTGGTGGGCGCGCAACCGAATGCGGTGGCCGTGCAGTCTGAGCCAGCGCCAACCCGCGTGTGCCAGGCTCCGTGGCGCCCGAAAATGAGCACGGCACGCGGCGAAGCGGGCTCGAGACTGGCATAGGCCGCGCCGGAAAGCCGGGCGAAGATGGTGATGCGCACATCATGATCTGCAAGGATGCGCGGCAGCGGGCAGCGCTGCATGGACCACAGGGCCGTCATGTGGCGGCCTTGCAGCGACGTGCCGGTGGCCCCGTGGCCCCGGACTGCCGATCGCAGAGACGGCGAGCGATTGCCATGGGAACTGAGCCTGCGGGTCACTCTGCCGGCGGTGCCATCCCCATGGCCTGCATGCGTTTCATGCCCTCGGCAAGTTCGGGCTGGCTCACGAAGCCATCCTTGTCCGCATCGAGCAGGTTGAAGCCCATCTCGCGGCGACCGGCGGCGAGCCATTCCGCCTTGCTCCACTTGCCGTCCTTGTTGGCGTCAGCCGCCATCAGCCGTTCGCGTGGCGTGGCGGGCGCGGGTTGCTGGGCAAGGGCCGGGGCAGCGAGCAGGGCGGCGGTGATCACGAGAGCAAGGCGCATGCGGAGAGTCTCCAGTTGAGTGGGCCAGTCTGTCAACGAACTCGGTCAGGCAAATCCCTCATTCGCGCCTGAGATTGTTCACCCGGTCCCGCGTCACCGGATAATCGATGCCCTCGGGGATGGTGAGCCAGGGTTCGCCGTCGATCATCTCGAAAGCTGGCTGCACATAGGGGGCCGGCAGGGCGGCAATGCGGTCGAACAGCGCTGCCAGCGATTGATATTGCGCCAGCCGGTGCATGGTGCACCAGGTCGGGAACACCATGGCGGCGCGCCCGGCGTCATAATCCGTCAGCGCCTGTGCCGCCGTGGTCCAGCGCAGCGCCTTGGCCTCGAAGCCATCGGGCGTGATCACCGCGCTGGCCGAGCGGCCGGCATCGGCGAGGTAGAAGCGCGTGTCGAAACGGCGCGCGATGGCCGCAGCGGCGGGCGGCTCCCAGCGGGCGAAGGGCAGGAAGCGCGCGGCATCCACCCGGTGGCCCATGCTGCCCAGCAGATTGGCAAAGCTGTAGGCCTCGTCCTCGTTCGGGCCGCTGGCAAGGGCAGAGCGGGCCAGTGCCAGCTTCACCTCGTCTGGTGCCACGCCTTCGGTGAGCAGCACGCCGGTTTCCTCCAGCGCCTCGCGGGCGCAGGCAACGCGGGCAGCGGCGTCGTCATCGTCAAGGCCATCAAAGCCCATCGCCAGCGCCGGATTGCGGGCGATGCCGCCATCCACGCGGTCGACACGGCCACCTGGGAACACCAGCGCGCCGCCGGCAAAGGCCATGTTCTCGCCGCGCTGCACCAGCAGATATTCCGGCACGCCGTCCGGCCCCTCGCGCGCGAGGATGACGGTGGCGGCGGGGATGGAGACGGGTTTCGGCGGTTCGCTCATTGCGCAACTCTATGCCGGCTTATGCGCCGTGGTCGCCTGTGTTAATCATCGGGGGCGTTGAAGGGGGGCGGGAGATGGCCATGGGCGCGGTGGAGTTGATCGGCATTGCCGCCAGCCTTTCATTGCTGGCGGGCTGGCGACTTTATGCCGTGGCGCTGGCGGCCGGCCTGTGGGCGCGGTTCGGTGCCGATGCCGGTGTGCCGGCACCGGAAGCCCTTGCGGTGCTTGGCCATCCCGCCATCCTGGGCCTCGCCGGGCTGGGCACATTGGCCGAGTTCCTGGCCGACAAGCTGGCCTGGCTCGACAGCCTGTGGGACAGTGTCCACACGCTGATCAGGCCGCTGGGCGGTGCGCTGGTGGCGCTGGCGGTGATCGCGCCGGGCGATCCGGTGTGGCAGGTGGCGGTGGCGCTGCTGGGCGGCGGGGCGGCGCTGGCCGGCCATGCCGCCAAGGCCGGCGGGCGCGTGCTGGTCAACACCAGTCCCGAACCGTTCAGCAACGTGGCCGTCTCGCTGCTGGAAGACGGGTTCACCGCCGCCGGCTTGTGGCTGGTGGCGAGCCATCCCGATTGGGCCATGGCGATTGCCGGCGTCCTGCTGGGCCTCACCCTTCTGCTTCTGTGGGGGCTGTGGCGGGTGGTGGGCAGCCTGTTTGCCCCGCGCTCCACCACGCCGCCACAATCTTAGAGCCGTGACGGCCTGACCGCTTGGCGGCAGCGGGGCATCGATATATAGGCAGCGCGACAGTGCGGCTGCCGGGCCAGGGTTCCGTTGCTGGTCGCCACCATTTCAAGGAGCCTTTGGCCATGAGCGTGCGTCCCTGGCGCGACATCACCCGCCGCAAGAGCCGGCAGATCATGGTGGGCAAGGTGCCGGTGGGCGGCAATGCCCCCATCGCCGTGCAGACCATGACAAACACGCCGACGGAGGACGCCGCTGCGACGATCGACCAGATCCGCGCCTGCGAAGAGGTGGGGGCCGACATCATCCGCGTGAGCTGCCCGACCAAGGAGGCCACGGCCGCCTTCCGCCAGATCACCCGCGCCGCCCGCGTGCCGATCGTGGCGGACATCCATTTCCACTACAAGCGCGCCCTGGAGGCCGCCGATGCCGGCGCCGCCTGCCTGCGCATCAATCCCGGCAACATCGGCAGCCGCGACCGTATCCGCGAGGTGGTGAACGCCGCCAAGGCCAATGGCTGCGCCATCCGCATCGGGGTCAACGCCGGCTCTCTCGAGAAGCATCTGCTCGAAAAATATGGCGAACCCTGCCCGGAGGCGCTGGTGGAAAGCGCGCTCGAGCACATGAAATATCTGCAGGACGAGGATTTCCACGCGTTCAAGATCAGCGTGAAGGCCAGCGACGTGTTCCTGGCCGTCGCCGCCTACAATGGCCTCGCCGAGGTCTGTGATTATCCGCTCCACCTCGGCATCACCGAGGCCGGCGGGCTGATCGGCGGCACCGTCAAATCGTCCATCGGCCTTGGCATGCTGCTGTGGTCGGGCGTCGGCGACACCATCCGCGTCTCGCTCTCCGCCGATCCGGTGGAGGAAGTGAAGGTGGGCTATCACATCCTGAAGTCGCTCGGCATCCGCGCGCGCGGCGTGAAGATCGTCTCCTGCCCGTCGTGCGCGCGGCAGGGCTTTGACGTGGTGAAGACGGTGGACGCACTCGAGAAGCGCCTTGCCCACATCACCACGCCGCTGTCGCTTTCGGTGCTGGGTTGTGTCGTCAATGGCCCCGGCGAAGCGCGCGAGACCGATATCGGCCTTACCGGCGGCGGCAATGGCCGCCACGCGGTGTTCCTCTCCGGCGTGTCCGATCACGTGATCGACGATGAAAAGATGCTCGATCACATCGTCGGCCTCGTCGAAGCGAAGGCCGCCGAGATCGACGCCGCGAATGCCGCCGCTGCAGCCGCCGTCGCGGCCGAGTAATCCGGGATGCATGGTGGCCCGCCCCGCCCGCGGCTGGTGGAAGAACCCGTGCGCCAGCAGGCGGTCGGCTATGGCTACCGCGTGGCAATCTGGTGCTTCGGGCTGGGCGCCGTCACCGTGCTTCTGGAGGCGCTGGGGCTGGGCTTTGATGCCGACCGGCTGACCTGGATCGCCGCGCTGGTGGCGCCTGCGGCGCTGGCCTTCATCCTGCTCAAACTCTGGCTGCCGGACCGGGTGGATCGTGGCGGGCGCTACTGGCTGTTCGCCGTGCCGTCCGTCAGCCTTGCCTTTTTCAGCGTCATGTGGATGTTCCGCGCCATGGGGCGTCTGCTTTGAGGCCGGTGATGGCTGCGACGCTGTGGCTGGGCGTCGGCCTGGCCAAGATGGCGGCGCTGGTGTGGCTGATCGAGGCGCAGTGGCAGCCAGCGCTGCTGGCACTGCTGGGAGCCTGGGGCCTGGCGGGGCTGGCGATCTGGCTCAGGCGCTTGCATCAGGCCTGAACTCCCGCCAAGGCGGCCGGCATGATCCGCGCCGCCACCGTTGCCGACATTCCAGCCATCCATCGCCTGATCGTCGAGTTGGCGATCTATGAAAAGGAGCCGGACGCGGTGAAGGCCACCCACGCCGATCTGGAACGCGCCCTGTTCGGGGAGCGGCCGGTGGCCGAATGCGTGCTGGCCGAGGCGGACGGGCAGGCCGTGGGCCTTGCCCTGTTCTTCACCAACTTCTCCACCTGGACCGGCAAGCCCGGCCTGTATCTGGAAGACCTGTTCGTGATGCCATCCGCGCGCGGGCAGGGGCTGGGCAAGGCGCTGCTGGTGCACCTGGCCGGCATCGCCATCGAACGCGGCTATGGGCGTTTCGAATGGTCCGTGCTCGATTGGAACACGCCGGCCATCGGCTTCTATACGGCGCTGGGCGCGAAGCCGATGGACGAATGGACGGTGATGCGGGTGGATGGCGACGCGTTGGCGGCGCTGGCGGAGAGCTGACCGGAGATTGAATTGAGGCGTCGCGGCGAAGCCGCGCCGTCGGACAAGTCAAAAGAGGCGGCCTGTTGGGGCCGCCTCTTTCGCTAGCCGTCCGTGCTTGCGCGAGTCCGTGATTATCGCGGTGCGATAATCGCCGGCCGCGCTGCGCATCACCGCGGCGCGCCCGGATGTTCCTTGTGCTCGACGGCCAGCTTGCCGTCCTTCTCGGCATTGTAGCGATCGATCGATTCCAGCAGGAGGCGTTCGGCCGTGGCCTTGCTCTCCCAGCCCTGGCACTTGACCCACTTGCCCGGCTCCAGGTCCTTGTAGTGGGTGAAGAAATGCTCGATCTGGTCGAGCAGGATCTTGGGCAGATCGGTATATTCCGCCACATTCTCGTAATAGGGGTGGACCTTGTTGACGCTGACGCACAGCAGCTTGGCATCGCCGCCGCCATCATCTTCCATCATCAGCACGCCGACCGGGCGCACGCGCGCGATGGAGCCCGGCATGAAGGGCGTGCGCGCCACGATCAGCGCATCGATGGGGTCGCCATCTTCCGCCAGCGTGTGGGGGATGAAGCCATAGTTGCAGGGGTAACGCATCGGCGTGTGCAGGATGCGATCGACGAACAGCGCGCCCGACGCCTTGTCCAGCTCATATTTCACCGGCTCGCCGCCCAGCGGGCATTCGATGACGACGTTGACATCGTGGGGCGGGGCAACGCCAATCGGGATCGCGTCGATACGCATCGGGGGGATTCTCCTCGTTCGTGTGCGGCGCCGGTTACGGGGCTGCGGCAAACTTGTCCACGGCCCAATTGACGCGGAAGGATGATCGATGGGCGTGAACTGGGCCTGGGCAGCCTTGCTGCTTGGCGGATTGTGCGAGGCCGGCTTCACCACCGCGCTGCGCCACATCGATGGCGGCCGCAACCTTGGCGCGCTGGCCGGCTTCCTGGTCGCGGTCACCGCCTCGATGGGCCTGCTGGCGCTGGCCGGGCGGCACATCCCGATGGGCACCGCCTATGCCGTGTGGGCCGGCATCGGCGCGGCAGCGACGGCGATCATCGGCATCGCCGTCTATGCCGAGCCGCTGTCGCTGGCGAGGGGCTTGCTGCTGGCCGGCCTGATTGGCTGCATCATGGGCCTGAAAGCGCTGGGTTAGCGCGCGCTGAGCAGCTGCTCCAGCCCGGTCGGCCGCTTCGGATCGGCGGGCGCCAGCCGGTCCAGCCGCGGATAGCGCAGGCCGCCAGTCCACGCCCAATCCACCACGCGCACACGGTCCTCGCTCTTCACCGTCAGCTTGATGGGGGTGCTGCCTCCCTTGGCAGTGGCCACCGCGGCCTTCAGTTCGTCATCACGATAGGGCCGTTCATTGACCGCCAGGATCACATCGCCCACCGCCAGCCCGGCATCGAAGGCGGGCGTGCCCCAGAAAACCTGGGCGATCTTGCCGCCGCTGCCCACCACCAATCCGCCCGAAAAGGCCAGATTGAGGCTGCCGCGATTGGCATCGGTGAAGGCCGCCGTTGGCGTATCGGTGTAGACCAGCTTCCAGCCGAGATATTCAAGGCCCTTCAGGGGCGCGCCCGCGGCCTTCTCGGTCAGCCGGGTGCGCAGCAGGCCCGCCCAGTCATAAGGCTGGATTGCATTGAGATCGGCAACCAGGCTGTTGAAATCATAGGGCTTCACGCCCCAGTCACCCTCGCCGGTGCCGAAGAAGCGGCGGGCGAAATCATCGAGGCTCTTCTTGCCGCCGCTTTCGCGCCGGATGATGCCATCGGCTTCCAGCCACACTAGCATGCCTTCGGCATAATAATCCTCGCTGCGCTGGAAGCTGAGCCAGCCCTTGGGCGCGCGCGGCGTGATGATCGGATCGTTGGTGGTGTCATCCAGGCTGCGCCAGCCGCGCGCCGGGCGATTGTCCAGCGTGGCAGCGATGGCGGCAATCTGGTCGATGGTCTCGGGCACTGAGACGAGGCCGGACCGCGCCTGCAGCACATAGCCCCAATATTGCGTCTGGCCTTCATAGACCCACAGCATCGAATTGCGCATCGGCGTGCGGAAATCCGGCGTGACGAGATCGGCGCCGCGCCGGTGCTTGCCGTTCCAGCTGTGGGTGAATTCGTGCGGCAACAGGTTGCGCCGGCCCGGCCCTTTTGCCCAGTCGGTGAAATAGCCGGGGTTCACGCCATTTTCGGAAGATCGGTGATGTTCAAGCCCGATGCCGCCCATCGTGTCGGTGAGCGAGAGCAGGAAATCATAATGGTCGAACTGGCGGGTGCCGAACAGCTTCACCGCCTGGGTGACGAGGTTGCGGTGCGCATCGATCTGCTCGGGTGTCGCCTTCAGGAAGCGCGCCTCGTCGGCCACCACGTTCAGCGCGACCTTGTTGCCCAGGTCCCACCTGGCGAAGTGGCGGCCAGCGAAGAAGGGGCTGTCAACCAGCGTCTCGTAATCGACCGTCTGGTAGGTAATGCGATTGCCCTGGCGGCTGGCCTCCCTGAGCGCGCTGGCCGCCGTCCAGCCATCGGGCCACGTCACGCTGAGGTTGACCGGGATTCGCCGGGTGAACCAGCCCGCCGGATAGAGCGAGACGCTGTTGGGCTGCAGGTTCATCATGTCCCGCGTGACGACGATGCGCCCCTGGGGGCCTTCGGTGGCGGAAAGGAAATCGAAGCGCACCTCCAGCTGGGTGGCGCCGGCTGGTACATCGACCCAGAAGGCGAAGACATCGAGCGGATCGCGCTGCCAGTGCAGCAGCGTGCCGCCCGCCCTGATCTCCAGGCCCGCCAGCTTCTCGATCTCGCCGCGCGGCGCGTGCTTGCCCGGCAGCCACTTGGGGAACAGCAGCGCCATGCGCTTGCCGGCAAGGTCAGGCGGCACCGGGATGGTTTGGCTGACCTTGAACACGCCGCGCAGCGTGTCGGTGGCGTCCACCTCCAGCGTGAGGGTGCCGGGGAAGGGGATATCGCGCGCCGCCGGCACCATGTCCACGATGGGCAGCGGCTGTGGCAGCGAGCGCTGGGCAAGGGCGGGGGCGGCAATGAGCGCCGCAGCGAGAAGAAGGGTCATGCGCATGGCCGCTGGTTAGCGAAGGCTGGGGGGGCAGGGAAGGGGGCAGCGCCCGTGTTGCGTGCATCCCGGCGCTGCCGTATGGCGCCCGCCATGAGCAAGACTGTGCAGAAGCCCCGGGGCACGCAGGACATGATCGGCGAGGCTGCAGCCCGCTTCGACCATGTGATCGAGACGTTCAACCGGGTGAGGAAGCTGCACGGCTTCGGCCGCGTCGAGGTGCCGGTGTTCGAGGCGACCGCCGTGTTCGCCCGCAGCCTGGGCGAGACGACCGATGTCGTGTCCAAGGAAATGTATGAATTCACCGATCGCGGCGGCGATGCCATGTGCCTGCGGCCCGAGTTCACCGCCGGCATCGCGCGCGCCTATATCGAGAATGGCTGGCAGCAGCTGGCACCCCTGAAGCTGGCCGCCTGGGGACCCCTGTTCCGCTATGAACGCCCGCAGAAGGGGCGTTTTCGCCAGTTCCACCAACTGGACGCCGAAATCCTGGGCGCGGGCGAGCCAGCGGCGGACGTGGAGGTGATCGCGCTCGGCCAGCATCTGCTCGATGAACTCGGCGTGGCCGATGATGTGGTGATGACGCTGAATTCGATGGGCGATCCGGAGACACGCGCGGCCTGGAGCGCGGCGGTGGCGGCCTGGTTCACCACTCATCGTGGTGAACTGTCCGAAGACAGCCAGCGCCGGCTCGATACCAACCCGCTGCGCATCCTCGACAGCAAGGATGCCCGCGATCAGGCGCTGGTGGCCGAGGCACCGCAGATCGATGCGTTCTTCACGGCCGAAGCCGGCACCTTCTTCGAGGCGGTGCAGAAGGGGCTTCAGGCCAGTGGCATTGCCTGGGAACGTAATGCGCGGCTTGTCCGGGGCCTCGACTATTATCGCCACAGCGTGTTCGAATTCATCACGCAGAGCCTGGGCGCGCAAGGCACCGTGCTGGGCGGCGGGCGCTATGATGGCCTGATTGGCCACATGGGCGGCCCGGAGACGCCAGCGGTGGGCTGGGCGGCGGGCATCGAGCGGCTGGCGATGCTGGTGGCAGAGCCGGCGCTGCCGAAGGTGGCGGTCGCGGTGGTCGCGGTCGGCGAGGGCGCCGAGGCAGCGGCGCTTGCGCTGCTGGCTGGCCTGCGTCGTGCCGGCATCGCCGCCGAACAGGGCTGGCGCGGCAACCTCAAGAAGAAGATGGAACGTGCCGGCAGGTCAGGCGCTCGGCTGGCCGTGCTGATTGGCGGCGACGAGCTGGCCGCCGGTACCGTGACGGTGCGCGACCTGACCACCGGGACACAGACGATCGTGCCAGCCATCGACGCTGTCGCTGCGATTGCCGCCCATATCGCATGAAGCTGCCGCTTGACCGCATCGCCCAGATCGAGCGCCGGCATGCCCAGCTGGCGCACGACATGGGCAATCCGGCGCTGCCGGCCGAACAGTTCGTGGCGCTGTCAAAGGATTATGCCGAGCTGACGCCCGTGGTGGAGGCGGCCCAGGCCTGGCGGGCGCTGATCGCGGAGCGGGACGAACTGGCCGCGATCCCGGCGGGTGACGAGATGTACGGCATCGCCCAGGAGGAGTTGGCCAGCATCGCGGAGCGCCTGCCGGCAGCGGAACGCGAGCTCGCCCTGAAGCTGCTGCCGCGCGATGCGGCCGATGAACGTTCGACCGTGCTGGAAATCCGCGCCGGCACCGGCGGCGACGAGGCGGCGCTGTTCGCGGGCGATCTTGCGCGCATGTATGAACGCTATGCCGCAACCCACGGATGGCGCTGGGACATATTGTCTGCCAACCCGTCCGATCTGGGCGGCTTCAAGGAAATCATTGCCAGTGTTTCCGGCGCCGGCGTGTTTGCCCGGCTGAAGTTCGAAAGCGGCGTGCACCGCGTGCAGCGCGTGCCCGTCACCGAAGCCGGCGGGCGCATCCACACCAGCGCTGCCACGGTCGCCGTGCTGCCGGAGGCCGAGGATGTCGATATCGCCATCGACGAGAAGGATCTGCGCATCGACGTCTATCGCTCGTCGGGCGCCGGTGGCCAGCATGTCAACACCACCGACAGCGCGGTGCGCATCACCCATGTACCGACCGGCGTCGTGGTCGCGGTGCAGGATGAACGCAGCCAGCACAAGAACAAGGCCAAGGCCATGAAATTGCTGCGCACCCGCCTGTTCGATGCCGAGCGCGAGCGGCTGGCCAGCAGCCGCAGTGCCGATCGACGCGCCATGGTCGGTTCAGGCGACCGATCCGAACGCATCCGCACCTATAATTTCCCGCAAGGCCGGGTGACCGACCATCGCATCAACCTCACCCTTCACCGCCTTCCCGAAATCCTGGAAGGGCCCGGCCTTGATGAGCTGGTAAGCGCGCTGATCGCCGAGGACGAGGCGGCGCGCCTGGCATCGCTGGGGTGATCCGCATCGCCGATCTGCTGCGTGAAGCCGCCACGCACATCGGCGGCGAGACCTCGCGCCTCGATGCCGAGGTGCTGCTCGCCTATCATCTTGGCTGTACACGCAGCGATCTGCTGCTCAATCCGGATCGCCAGATTGATCCACAAGCCTATGAAAAACTGGTGGAACGCCGCGCCGCTGGCGAGCCAGTGGCGCATATCACCGGCCGCCGCGATTTCTGGTCGCTCGCTCTCAAGGTCACGCCCGACACGCTGATCCCGCGGCCCGATTCCGAAACACTGATCGAGGTGGCACTGAAGCTATGCGCGGTGCCGCCCCGGCGTATCCTTGATCTCGGCACAGGCTCCGGCGCGCTGCTGCTGGCGGCGCTGAGCGAATGGCCGGCCGCCACCGGGCTGGGCATTGATGCCAGTCCCGCCGCGCTGGCCGTGGCGCAGGACAATGCGGTGCGCACGGGGTTGGCCAACCGCGCGGCATTCCGGATCGGCAACTGGGGGGAGGGTGTCGATGAGCGCTTTGATCTGATTCTGAGTAATCCGCCCTATATTGCTGACAATGAAGCACTATCGGCTGAGGTCAAAGCCCATGAGCCGGCCAGCGCGCTGTTCGCTGGTGCCGATGGCCTCGATGACTATCGCCGCATCCTGCCGCAGCTGCGCGGGCTCCTGGCAGCGGGCGGCCTGGCGGTGCTGGAAATCGGGTGGCAGCAGGCAGAAGCGGTGCTGGGGCTGGCCGCTGCGGCCGGCCTGGCGGGCACGGTCCACCGCGATCTGGCGGGCCGTGATCGCTGCGTCGCGCTGCGCCCAAGCGATTTGCCGTGACATGGACCATTTCACGGCTCGAACATCGCGACAAAACAAATGCCAGGGCCGATTGCGCTTCGTTCAGAACGCAATCAGGTCTAGCGCCGCTCGCTCGCCTTGACCTGCTGCCAATAGGCTTCCTGCCGGTCGAGCGGCAGGGACGCGAAGCCCGGGCCAGCCAGCGCCTCCATCGCCCTGAATCGCTGTTCGAACTTGGCATTGCCGGCGCGCAGGGCCGCTTCCGGATCAATGCCGTGGCGCCGCGCCAGGTTGGCCAGAACGAACAGCACGTCGCCCAGTTCCTCGGCGCGGTGCGCATCATCGCCGGCAGCGTCGAATTCAGCCAGCTCCTCGTCCAGTTTGGCGCGCACACCGGACACATCCGGCCATTCGAAGCCGACGCGCGCGGCGCGGGCCTGGAGCTTTTCGGCGCGCATCAGGGCAGGCAGGGCGCTCGCCACCCCGTCCAGTGCTGACACCGGGCGTTCGGGTGCGCCTGAGGTCTTTGCGGCGGCGGCCCGCTCGGCGGCCTTGATCCGCTCCCATTCGTCCTTCTGCGCTTGGGCATCGTTGGCGCGCACGCCATCGCCAAAGATGTGTGGATGTCGGCGTTCCATCTTCTCGCACAGGGCGTCCACCACGTCGGCCAGCGTGAACTGCCCGGCCTCCTCGGCCATGCGGCTGTGGAACACCACCTGGAACAGCAGGTCGCCCAGTTCCTTCTTCAACTCCGCCATATCGCGCGCGGCAATCGCCTCGGCCACCTCATAGGCTTCCTCGATCGTGTAGGGCGCAATCGTGTCGAAATCCTGCGCCAGGTCCCAGGGGCAACCGGTCTCGGGATGACGCAGCGCGGCCATGATGCCGGCCGGGCGTGCCAGAGACAGGTGGGGCGACAGATCAGGTGAGGGGGGGCGGCTCATGCAATTCTCCCTGCCGCACCCGGCCATGGCTTTCAATGGCGCGCGGCCACCGCTATGGACGGCCACAAGGAGGCCAGGATGTTCACTCTGTATGGCGATCGTGTATCGGGCAATTGCCTGAAGGTGAAATGGGTGGCCGATCTGCTTGGCCACGCCTATCGCTGGGTGGATGTGGACGTGGTGGCCGGCGAAGCCAAGCTGCCGGACTTCTTGGCGAAATTCCCGATGGGCCAGGTGCCGGCGATGGAACTGGCCGATGGCCGCCGGCTGGCGCAGTCCAACGCCATGATCCTGCATCTGGCCGACGGCAGCACGCTGATCCCGTCAGACCCGTTCGCGCGGGCCCAGATGCTGCAGTGGATGTTCTGGGAACAGTATAGCCACGAACCGGCGATCGCGGTGCGCCGTTTCCAGAAACATTATCTCGGCAAGGCTGACGACGAGATCGATCCGGCGCTGGAACGCAAGGGCCGCGCCGCGCTGGACCTCATGGAACAGCATCTGGGCCGGCATGCCTGGTTCGCCGGTGATCGCCCGAGCTGTGCTGATGTGACGCTGGTCGCCTACACGCGCGTGGCACCAGAAGGCGGTTTTGATCTGGCGGAATGGCCGGTGGTGCAGGATTGGGTGGCCCGCACCGAACAGGCTCTGGCGATCCGGTGAAGGCCGGTGAGGGCTGCAAATGGCGGCGACCGCCCGCCATCGGCTCTAATCTCGATAATGCAGCAACATTATGTGTAATCCGCCCTAGCGCCGGCCGTGCCGCAGGGGCCGCGAACCCACCGCCGGGGCGGGGGGTGGTCCCGCCGCGAGGCGGGCGCGGGGGGCCGCCGGCAGCGCGCGCGAGCGCGCGACAGGCGGTGAGCGCAGGCCGAGGCGGCGGGAGCGGCAGCGGCCGCGAGGCCGCGACAGCGGACGCCGCCGGGAAGCCGCGACAGCCGGCGAAGCCGAGAACAGCGCCGGCGAAGCCGACCATTCAACCACAGCGCCAGCCGCGCCGAGCACAGCCGCCAAGGCCCGGAGAGCCGCCGCCAGCGCCGAAGCCGCGCCGGGTGGCCCCGATGCAGCCGGACGGGCCGCCAGAGCGCCCACAGGGCCGCCCAGCGCGTGGGAGGGACGCCGCATGAGCCGGGAATGCCACGACGCCCGCCGCCTGTTTGAGGCCGGCTGGCGCGCGCCCCTGCTGGGCGTGTGCACCCGCACCAGCCGCCGAGAGGGCAGCCGCGCCTGCTGGCGGATTGATGCCGACGCCCTGGCCGAAGGCGAGGCGGCGTTCGGGCCGTGCTGGCGGTGCCTGCAATGGTGGGCCAGCGATCAGCAGGGCCGGGATGACATCGAGGCCCAGCCGATGGTGCCGCGGCCGCGGACGGCCGGGGGTGCGGCATGAGCCGGCCGCGCGACACCCAGCCGGCGGCCGCGCTGGCGCTGGACCTGCAGAAGCGCCGCCTGACGATCACCGAGGGCGGCGAGGCGGTGGGCACGTTCGCGGTGGCGCAGCTGCGCCGCGCGGGCACCGCGTACGGCCGATCATGGGCGCTGGTGTTCCAGGATGCCGCCATGGCGATCGCGGCAACCGAGATGCCGGCGGCCGCCCACCGGCTGGCATGGTGGGCGCTGGCCGCCCTGCATCCGCGCGAATGGAGCCGGGTGAACGCCAGCGACATCGCCGCCGCCTTCGGCTGGCATCGCACCACCGCCAGCCGCGCCCTGGGCGATCTGGTGGCCGCCGGCATTATCGAGCGGAAGGCCGGGGACGACCGGGCCATGCGGCTGGCGCTGGCGCTGGCGTGGCAGGGCACGGTGGGCGCTTACCACAAGGAACGGCGGGCGCGGCCGACGCGGCTGGCGCTGGCCCTACCGCCCGACCTGTCCCCCATCTGGCGGGCGGCGGATCATTGCGAGGGCGCAGCCGAGCGGGGCGCGGGAGCGGGCCGGCGGGCGGGGACGCGGGCCAAGCCCTGAAACCCGGATGGGCGGCGCAGCCGGGGCTTGGGGCGCGGCCCCGGCTGCCACATCATGCGAGAGGCCGGCACCGCCGGCACGGCAGCCACGAGAAAGGCCCGGCGGGGGTGAGACCGCCGGGCCTTTCGACGTTCGCCACACGCGAGGGGGCGAGCGATACGACCGGGAGGGCGGCGGCGAGATCGACAGCGCGTCTGGCGGCCGGTGCCCAGTAGGCAAAATCCTGCCCGAGAAGTGGCCGCGCTGCGAGCCCATTTTTTCTTCATGTAATTCAGGGCCCGGCTTCGCCGGGACATGAATATCATGAGGCGGGGGCGGCAAAGCATTGAGAGCGCACAAGAAAAAAGGGCCGATGATGCGCCCCTTGCACGGCATGATGCGCCCGGTGCACGGTGTGATGCGCCCGGCGCATCAAGGCCGGCGCGGAAGGGAGCATCATGCACACGAAATCCACACGGTTATCCACAGGGATATCCACAGCGGTGGCGGCCGGCGGCCGAATGGTGGCCATCGGCGGCGCACCGGCAGCAGCGGCCGAACCGGGCGGGCGGGTGGGCCGGCGGGACGCGGAGCGGCCCGCAGGCCGGGCAAGGCCTGCGAGGGCCGCGCAGCCGGCGCAGCCGGCGGAGGGCCGCCGAGAGGCGGCCGGAGGGGCCGCCCGGGCCGGCGGATTATCGCATAATGTGGATTATCAGGGCGGCGGGAGCGCCAGCGACCAGAGCCCTGATAATATATATTATGTATAATTCTTTTCATGCCCGGGTGGTACTCAGTGTTGAAGATGGATCCCTGGTGGCCATGCGCCCGGCATCATGATCCTGTTTGAACTGCCCATGCGTGCGCTCGCCGCGCTGCGCGCGCATATGCCAGGCCTTGGCGTGACGGCGTTGGCCACACTGCTGGCCGCCGGGCTGGCGGACCGGCTGGCGGCGCCGCTCACGCTTCTGGCGCTGCTGATCGGACTTTCGCTCAACATATTGTCGGCCAGCCCCCGCCTGTCCCCTGGTCTGGCATGGGCCAGCCGTGACCTGTTGCGCTGGGCCATCGTGCTGGTTGGTGCGCGCATCACGCTTGGCCAGATCATTGCACTTGGTCCGCAGGCCCTGCTGGCGGTGATGCTGATCGTGGCCTCCACCATTGCGGTCGGCGTGCTTGCAGCACGTCTGCTTGGGCTCGGTTCGGCCTTCGGCACCCTGTCAGGCGGGGCTGTGGCGATCTGCGGCGCTTCGGCCGCCATGGCGCTGGCCACCACGCTGGGCGACCGCCGCATCCGCCAGGCCGATCTCACGCTCGTCCTGGTTGGCACTTCGACGATGAGCAGTCTGGCGTTGCTGCTCTATCCGGCGCTGTGCAGGTTTGGCGGGCTATCCGATGTGCAGGCCGGCTTTGTCATGGGCGCATCGATCCACGATGTCGCGCAGACCCTTGGCGCGGGCTATGCCCACTCCCCGGGCGCCGGCGAGACCGCGACCATCGTCAAGCTCGCCCGCGTCGCCCTGCTGGCGCCGGTGCTGGCGCTGGTGGCGCTGGCCTTCAAGGCTGGTGGCGCGAACCGCACATCTGCCGCGCCGCTGCTGCCCTGGTTCATCATCGGCTTCTTCCTGGTGGCAATGATCAATTCAGTTGGCATCATTCCCAGGCAAGTGGCTGACATCATGACCACGATGTCGGGCTGGATGCTGGCCGCCTCGGTTGCGGCGACGGCGATCCGGTCGCCTTTGCGCGACCTGGTCAAGGCCGGCGCGCGGCCGCTGCTGGTGGGGGTTGTCGCCAGCCTGGTCAGCCTTGGCCTGGCCTTTGCCTATGCGGTGTTGACCCTATAGCGCGATCGTCTGGCCATCATAGGCGGGTTCGACACCGGAGGGCAGCTCAGCCATCAGGGCCTGATAATCCATCGACTGGTCCATATGGGTGAGCAGCGCCCTGCCCGGCCGGCGCTGGGCGATCCAGTCCAGCGTCTGCGCCAGGTGACTGTGGGTGGGGTGCGGTTCACGGCGCAGGGCGTCGACCACCCACAGGTCAAGCCCGGTCAGCGCGGCATCGGCGCGAGCATCAAAACCAATGACATCCGTGGAATAGGCAAACGTCTTTCCGTCGCAGTCAAAGCACACGCCGGTCGATTCAATGTCGCCGTGCAACTGCGGGAACGGAGTGATGCGCAGTGCCCCCAGCGTGATGGGCGCGATGAAGTCATGCGCCCGGCAGGTGGCCGGATAGCCGGGCGCACCATCAAACACATAATCGAAACGGCGCGTGAGCACCGCGAGGCAATCGGGATGCGCCCACACATCGACCGGCCGGCCCATCGCATGAAAAACCTGCCGCAGATCATCAATGCCATGGGCATGATCGGCATGATCATGGGTGATGATCACCGCATCGAGATGCGCCACCCGGGCGGACAGCAATTGTTCCCGGCAGTCGGGCCCGCAATCGACGAGAACGCGCCGCCCGGCTGCCTCCACCAGCACGGAGACGCGGCGGCGCCGGTTCTTCGGATTGTCAGGATCGCACAGGCCCCAGTTACCGGTGCCATCCGGCCCACCGATGCGCGGCACGCCGCTTGAGGTGCCGCACCCCAGGATGGTGATCTTCATCGCGCCTTCTGGAACAGCGCGTGGAAATTGGCGGTGGTGGTGGCGGCCAGTTCGGCCTCGCTGACGCCGCGCAGCTCGGCAAGGAAACGGGCAGTGTGGGCGACGAAGGCCGGCTCACAGGTCTTGCCGCGCACCGGCACCGGAGCCAGATAGGGTGCATCGGTTTCCACCAGCAGGCGGTTCGCCGGAATGGTCTTGGCGGTTTCCTGCAGGTCACGGGCATTCCGGAAGGTCACGATACCGGAGAGGCTGATATAGAAACCCAGTGCAAGCGCCTCTTCGGCAAAGGCCTGGCTGGCGGTGAAGCAGTGGATGACGCCGGTCAGCGGTCCCTCGCCCGGCTCCTTCAACAGCGCCAGCGTATCGGCTTCCGCATCGCGGGTGTGGACGATCAGCGGCAGTCCCGTTGCACGGGCGGCCTGGATATGGCTGCGAAAGCTGGTCTTCTGCCGGTCGCGGTCCGACTTGTCGTAATAATAATCCAGCCCGGTCTCGCCGATGGCGACGACCTTGGGATGGGCCATCGCCGCGATCAGGGTGGCAGCATCGGTATCGGGATGCTCATCGGCCTCGTGCGGGTGGATGCCCACGCTGGCCCACACGCCGTCGTGGGCGTCGGCGATGGCGATCACTTGCGGCCACTCGCTCACCCGGCAGGAAATGGCCAGAAAACCCGCCACGCCGGCCGCGCGCGCCCGGGCCAGCACGCCGGGCACGTCTTCACCCAAGCTGGCGTAGTTGAGATGGCAATGGCTGTCGATCAGCACGGCTTCAGCCTTCCAGCGTGATGCGCGGGAAGACGCCGGCTGGCGGCGGCAGTTGCGCACCGGCGTCAACAGGCGTGTTGAAACCACTGAAATCACGCGCACCAGCGGCCACGCCCAGCTGATCGAGCAGCTGCGCCGTGCTGCCCGGAATGAACGGCTGGGCGAGCAGGACGATGCGGCGCGTTGCATCCAGCGTCGCGGCCAGCACCTCGGCCATGCGGACCGTGTCGGTCTTGGCCAGTGCCCAGGGGGCATTTTCGGCGAAATAGCCGTTGGCGGCCGTCACCATCCCCATCAGCGCATCGAGCGCCTTGTGCAGCGCCAGCGTGTTCATGGCGGCAAAATAGGCTTCGCTGCCCGCAATGAACGCCGCCTTCAATCGCGCTTCGCTCTCGCCGGCCTCGCCCCGCACCGGCATCACGCCGCCCAGGTTCTTCGCCACCATCGACAGGCTGCGCTGGGCGAGATTGCCGATGCCATTGGCCAGATCGGCGTTGGTGCGCTCGACAATCGCCTCTTCGGAATAGCTGCCATCCTCGCCGAAGGCGACCTCGCGGCACAGAAACCAGCGCAGTCGGTCAACGCCGAAGCGCTGCGCCATTTCGGACGGATCGACCACGTTGCCGATCGATTTCGACATCTTCTCGCCGCGGTTGAGCAGAAAGCCATGGCCGAACACCGTTTTCGGCAGGGCGATGCCGGCCGACATCAGGAAAGCCGGCCAATAGACGGTGTGGAAGCGTACCACGTCCTTGCCGACGATATGCAGATCCGCCGGCCACCAGTCGCCTTCGAGGCCGCCCGCACCGGTGAGATAATTGGCCAGCGCGTCGAGCCAGACATACATCACGTGCCGTTCATCACCCGGCACCGGGATGCCCCACGAGAAACTGGTGCGGCTGACCGACAGATCCGAAAGTCCGCCGGCAACAAAGGCCCGCATCTCGTTGAAACGGCTTTGGGGCTGGATGAAGTCAGGGTTGCTGTCATAGAGCGCCAGCAGCTTTTCCTGATAGGCGGAGAGGCGGAAGAACCAGCTTTCCTCCACGGTCCATTCCACCGGCGTGCCCTGCGGGGACAGTTTCACCGTGGCGCCGGCGGCATCCTCGCCCAGCACCAGTTCGGCTTCGTCATAATAGGCTTCGTCCCGCACCGAGTACCAGCCTTCGTAGCGGCCGAGATAGAGATCGCCGTTGGCCGCCATGCGTTGCCACAGCGCCTGGACCAGCGCCTTGTGATCGGCATCGGTGGTGCGGATGAAGCGGCTGTAGCTGATGCCCAGCGCATCATCGAGGGCCTGGAACGGCGCCACCGTTTCATCGACATAGGCCTTGGGATCCATGCCGGCGGCGCGGGCGGCCTGGTCGATCTTCAGACCATGCTCGTCCGTGCCGGTGAGGAAGCGGACATCGTGGCCGTCCAGCCGCTTGAAGCGGGCGATCACGTCGGCGGCGATCGCCTCATAGGCATGGCCCATGTGCGGCCGGCCATTGGGATAGGCAATGGCTGTGGTGACATAGAAGCGGGGTTTGCTCATGGGCTCGCGCAATGGGGCAGAACAGTGCCAGTTTCAAGTCGGCCGATATCAGGCCGGCACGGCGGCCAGATGCATGGCCAGCCGCCACGCCACCTGCGATGGCTCCAGTTGCAGGGGCAACGCCTCGCGTGCCAGACGGCTGGCGGCGTCCCATTCGTCCAGCGCCCGGTCGCGGGCCAGCCCCTCCAACTGCCGTGCCCGCGCTGCAATCAGCGCCGGCACGCGATCGAGGAGCGCGGCATAGCGCCCTTCCCGCCCCTTGAGCCCCATCGACTTTGCCAGCGCAAGCGCGGCCGGATTGGCACGCTCGGCCGGCAGCCCGGCCAGCGCCGCCAGTTCCCGCTCCAGCGCGGTGATGCCGGCCTCGCCCAGGGCCACGGCGCGCCCCGGGCAGCCTTCGGCCAGTCTCACCAGCAGGTCCACATCCTCACCCGGCAGGTCGGCATGGGCCAGCACGCGGCGCACATCGGCATCGGGCAGGCGCGAGAAGCGCAAAATGCGGCAGCGTGAACGGATGGTGGGCAGCAGCCGGCCCGGCGCGTGGGAGACCAGCAGGAACACGGTGTCTCCCGACGGCTCCTCAAGACTCTTGAGCAAGGCATTGGCAGTGCTGCGGTTCATGTCATCCGCTGCATCGATCACCACCACCCGGCGCTGGCCCAGCATCGGGGTGCCGGCCAGGAATTCGCGCAGCGGCTGCCCCTCGCTGTCTGGCCGCCTGACGATCTGGCCAATCACGATCTCGTTGCGCAGCTTGCCCTGCTTGTTCGCCGTGCGCTCCAGCAGGCGGAAATCGAGGTGCGAACCGGCCGCCATCAGCCGCGCTGCCTCGCTGTCCGGCGGCACCGCGAAATCGCCGGAGGCCGGCGCACCATGCAGCAGCCAGGTGGCCGCCGCGCGGGCGAACAGCGCCTTGCCCAGCCCTTTCTGGCCGCTCAGCAACCAGGCGTGGTGTGGGCGGCCGCCAGCGAAAGCGGCGATGAATGCCGCCATCTGGTCGCGATGACCAATCATGCCGGTCTTGCCAGCGCTGCCGTGATCCGCGCTGCCACCTGCGCGATGCTGCCGCCAGCGTCGATGGCCCGGCAACGCGCCGGTTCGGCGGTTGGCAGAGCGGTGAAAAAGCCCTGCACCCGGGCGTGGAAATCGCCGCCAATGGCTTCAAACCGGGCCTCGCTGCCGCCCCGCGCCAGGGCACGGCGCAGGCCTTCCGCCTCGTCCAGCAGCAGCACCAGCGTGCAGTCCGGCCACAGGCCGACCGCATCATCATGGAGCCGCACCAGCGCGGCATCGGGCAGGCCGCGCCCGGCGCCCTGATAGGCGCGGGTGGAATCGATGAAGCGGTCGCAGATCACCGTGGCGCCGCGCGCCAGCGCCGGGCGGATGACGCGCGCCACATGGTCCACCCGCGCTGCCGTCATCAGCAGCGCATCGCTCCACGGGGGCCAGCGGTCGGGCTCGCCGGTCACCAGCAGGGCGCGGATGGCCTCTGCCCCCGGCGTGCCGCCCGGCTCCCGCGTGAGCACCACTTCGTGGCCCCGCCTGCGCAGCGCCTCGGCCAGCAGGGCGCCTTGCGTGGACTTGCCGCTCCCTTCCCCGCCTTCCAGCGTGATGAAACGGCCTGTTGTCATCAGCTGAAAAGGCTCATGATCCAGTTCCAGGCCTTCACGAGGATATTGGCCTCCTCGATGGCCACCGGCGTCACCAGCGGCACCTTGACCGGCGCCTGGCCCGGCATGGTGACGACCAGGTTGCCGACCGGTGCGCCGGCCTGCAGCGGCGCGCTCAGGCCCGGCAGGCCTTCCACCTTCGTCTTGCGCTCCATGGCAAAACCGCGCGGCAGCGTGACGAACAGGTCACGCCCAGCCACCGCCGCGATCGTGGGTTCCGCCGCACCGGCGATGGCGACCTTGCCAAGCACCTGGCCCTTCTTGCCCAGCGGCACGTTCTGCCAGGCGGCAAAGCCCCAGTTCATGAAGTCGACACTGGCGGACACGCGGTCCCCATAGCTGGGCAGGCCCGCCACCACCATCACCAGCCGGCGACCGTTCTGGATGGCAGAGCCGGTGAAGCCATAGCCGGCCTCCTCGGTATGGCCGGTCTTCAGGCCGTCGGCGCCCGGCACCTTGCCCAACAGCGGATTGCGGTTGCCCTGGGTGATGGCCTGGCCGTCGCCCATGGTCTTGCCCCAGGTGAAGCCTTCCTTCTGGTAGAAGCGCTGATAGAGATCCGGAAAGTCGCGAATGGTGGCCTCGGCGATGGTCGCGAGATCGCGCGCGGTCACATATTCGTTCGGGTCAGGCCAGCCGTTGGTGTTGGCGAAATGGCTGCCCTTCAGGCCCAGCCGCTGGGCCTCGCGGTTCATCAGCGCCACGTAATTGGCCTCGGTGCCGCCCAACCCTTCGGCCAGCACCACGCAGGCGTCATTGCCCGACAGGGTGACGATGCCATGCAGCAGGTTCTCGACGCTCACCTGGGCGTTCACGTCCAGGAACATGGTGCTGCCCTGGTTGTTCCACTTCTTCCAGGTTTCGGGGCGCACCAAGACCAGCTGGTCAAGATTGGCTTCCCCGGCCTTGATCAGCTTGAACGCCACATAGACGCTCATCATCTTGCCCATCGATGCCGGCGGGATGCGCTTGTCGGCCTGCCTGGCAAACAGCACGCGCCCCGTCTGCAGGTCCTTCATGAAGGCGATGGGAGCAGCGGTGTCATAGGCCGGCGCCTGCGCAGCGGCGGGGGCAGCAGCAGGGGCGGCAACAGTTGCCAGCATGATGGCGGGAAGATTGAGGGCAGCAGGAGCAAGAACACGCATGTGGGGAAAGGTTCCTCTTTGGGCTCAGCGGGCGGGTTGCGGTGGAATCAGTCTGGCATCCGCATAGCCGGCAGCGCGCACCCGCGCCAGCGCCCTGCTGGCCAGATCCTCGCCCGCAAACGGTCCCAGCCGCACCCGGGTGAGACCACCGGGCGCGGCGTCCGTCACCACCGGCCCAATGCCCGACAGGAAACCCTTCAGCCAGGCGACGCGGCCGCTGTCGGACAGGGCAGCCACCTGCACCAGCCAGCCGCGCGCCACGGGGAGCGCGGCAACTGGCGGGGCGGCAGCCGGCAGCGGCACGCTGGCCACGGGCGGTGGCGCGGCGGCGGCCACCACGATCGGCGGCGGCGGCGCCTCCGGCTTTCCACCGGGATAGACGCGCCGCAACCGAACCCGGGCTGTGCCAGCGCTGTCCACACCCAGCAATTGCGCCGCCTTGCGCGACAGGTCGATGATGCGGCCCTTGGCGAACGGGCCGCGATCATTGATCCGCACCGTCAGCTTGCGGCCATTGTCGAGATTCTCCACCTCCAGCCAGCTCGGCATCGGCAGGGTGCGGTGCGCGGCGGTCAGATCATCCTGGTCATAGCGTTCGCCGTTGGCCGTGCTGCCAGCGTGAAAGCCGGGACCATACCAGCTGGCGATACCCTCTTCCCGGTAGTCGCGATCATCGGCCGGCGTGTACCACACGCCAGCGACCTGGTAGGGCTTGCCGATCTTCACCGGCCAGTTGCCCAGCTTCGCCGCGTCGCGGGCGACGGCGGCCGTGTCGTCCGACACATCGATGGATCGCGGTGGCGGTGTGGCCTTGGTGCGCGCCGGCGGCTTGCCGCCACAGGCCGACAGCAACAGCGCCAGCGCAGCCACCACCAGCAGTGGCGCACGTCTCACCGTGCAGCCTCCGCAGCCGGCGGTCGCAGCGTATCGGACAGCAGCGCCACCGACAGCGCGTAATAGTTGGAGCAGTTGTAGCCGAGAATGGCGCGATAGCTGCGCGTCACCAGCCAGGCGCCCTGCCCTTCCCCGTCCACCTCGATCAGGCTCATCGGCACATCATCGGCCGGCCAGGCGGCATTGACCGGGGTGAAGCCCAGCGCCTTCCACTCCCGAGCCGGCTTCAGCGCCGAATGGCGTTTCAACGGCGTCACGCAACGGTCCGGCTCTGCCGTCGCTGCAACGCTGGCGCGGTTAAAGCCGTCCGGCACCAGGGCGCGAAATCCCCAGTCCTCGCCGCGCTGCCAGCCGGCGCGCGCCAGATAGGTGCCGATGGAAGCGAACACGTCGGCATGGCTGCCCCACAGGTCCACCTTCCCGTCGCCGTCGCCGTCGCTGCCGTGGGCGAGGTAGGAGGATGGCAGGAACTGCGCCTGCCCGAAGGCGCCGGCCCAGCTGCCGATCAACTGGCCGCGCGCCACCCGGCCCTCCCCCACCATGCGCACCACGGCATCCAGTTCGCGGGTGAACAGCGCCTCGCGCCGGCCCTCGAAGGCCAGCGTCGCCAGGGCGGACGGCAGGTCGGTACGGCCAAGCACGCGGCCATAGCTGGTCTCGATGCCCCAGATGGCGGCGATGATGGCGGACGGAACGCCGGTCTCGGCTTCCGCATTCGCCAGCGCGGCGCGATGTTCCACCACCTGTTCCTGGCCATGGGGAATGCGATCACCACGGAACTTGGCGGCGAGATAATCGGGAAAGCGCACGGGCCTGGCCGCGCTGCCGGGTTGGCTTCGGTCGGAACCGATCACCCGCGGCAGCAGCTTCACATCGACCAGCGCGGCCTCGATCCAGGCCGGATCGAGCCCGCGCGCCGGCGCCGCGCTGCGATAGCGCGTGAGCCAGGCATCGAAGGCGGCCTGCTGCTCGGGTGACGGCGAGGTTTCATCGGCGCAGGCCGGCGCGGCCAGCAACAGCGCCGCTGCGACCGCGGCGCGCCATCCGGGGGAGCAGGACAACAGCATGGCCCCGTTGTGCCAAAAGCTGCCGCCAGAAAAAAGGTCTAACCCGTCCCCATCGCGGCAAAGCGGGCGCGGTCCTTGTCGGACAGGCGCACATCCACCGTCACCCCGGCCTCGTCAAAGGCCTCGCCGACCACTTCGCCATGGGCGTGCAGCCAGGCGAGGCGCCGGCCGTCGCCGGCCGGCAGCGTGAAGCGGTGGACGCGCGCCCCGGCCCGCAGCGCCACGTCGATCGCGGCCTGCAGCCGCTCGATGCCGTCCCCGGTCAGGGCCGAAACCGGAATGGCGTCGTCCCCGGCCTGGGCCATCACCAGCGCCCGGCGCTCGACATCCAGGGCGTCGATCTTGTTGAACACGGTGATCATCGGCGTCTCGCGCTGGCCGGGCGCCAGGCCCAGATCCGACAGCACGCCCATCACGTCACGCGCCTGGGCTTCGCTGTCAGGGTGGCTGATGTCGCGGACATGGACGATCAGATCGGCCTCCAGCACCTCTTCCAGCGTGGCGCGGAAGGCAGCCACCAGCTGCGTCGGCAGATCGGAGACGAACCCCACGGTATCGGACAGGACCACCTTGTCATGCCCCGGCAGCCGGATGGCGCGCATGGTGGGATCAAGCGTTGCGAACAGCAGATCCTCGGCCCGCACCTCGGCGCCGGTCAGCCGGTTGAACAGCGTGGATTTGCCAGCGTTGGTGTAACCAACCAGCGCCACCACCGGCCACGGCGCCTTCTGGCGGTTGCGGCGATGCAGGCCGCGGGTGCGGCGCACCTCCTCCAGTTCGCGGCGCAGGCGGGCGATGCGGTCGCGGATCAGGCGGCGGTCGGTCTCGATCTGCGATTCGCCCGGGCCGCCAAGGAAGCCGAAACCGCCGCGCTGGCGTTCAAGGTGGGTCCAGCTCCTGACCAGCCGGCTGGCCTGATATTGCAGATGCGCCAGTTCGACCTGCAGCGTGCCTTCAGCGGTGGAGGCACGTTCGCCGAAAATCTCGAGAATGAGGCCAGTGCGGTCGATCAGCTTGGCCTTCAGCGCCTTTTCAAGATTGCGCTGCTGCACCGGGCTCACCGGCCCGTCGATGATCACCACCTCGACCTCCAGCGCTGCCACCAGGCCGGCCAGCCGCTCGATCTGGCCGCGGCCCAGCAGATGCGAGACCGACGGGCTGCGCAGCCGCAGCACCTCGTCGTGCACGACCTCCAGCGCGATGGCGCGCGTCAGCCCCACCGCCTCGGCCAGCTTGGCCTCGGGCGAGCGCAGCGCGTCCTTCTGCTGGACGACGGGCAGGATCACCAGGGCGCGGGCACCGGTGCGGATGCCGCGCGCCTCGTCAAACCCGGCGATGGTCATCTCGCCGGGGCCTGCGGGTTGATAGCCCACCTGCGGCCTCTCAGTCTTCGTCGTCTTCGGTTTCGAACAACTGCAGCGGCGTTGCCGGCATGATCGTCGAAATGGCGTGCTTGTACACCAGCTGGCTGTGCCCGTCGCGGCGCAGCAGCACCGAAAAGGCATCGAACCAGGTGATGACGCCCTGCAGCTTCACCCCGTTCACAAGGAACATGGTGACGGGCGTGCGCGTCTTGCGCACCGTGTTCAGGAACTGATCCTGAAGGGATGTGGGCTTTTCGGCCATGCCGGGGATCCTCTTGCTCTTGGACGGCCCTTGTGCCGTCGCTATCTCAACAATAGGAACGCGCGCCGGCTTTTTCAAATCACCCTTGTGTCACAGGGTGATATTGGTGTGTCACAGGGTGATATTGGTGTGTCACAGGGTGATATTGGCCCCACCAGGTGATGCCGGGCTCACTCCTCGGCCTCGCCACTGCCATGTTCGTCGGCCAGGCCCAGCGCCTTCAGCTTGCGGTGCAGCGCGCTGCGCTCCATGCCGATGAAGGCGGCGGTGCGGCTGATGTTGCCGGAAAAGCGGCGGATCTGGGCGCGCAGATACTCGCGCTCGAAGGCCTCGCGTGCCTCACGCAGCGGCGTGCCCATGATCGAGCGCACGGCCTGCCCCGGCACCAGCTTCGATGGCTCCGCGGTCACTTCCTGTGGCAGCATGTCGATGTCGATCTGCGCGATGCGGTCAGTCGGCGCCAGGATCATGGTGCGCTCGATCACGTTCCTCAATTGGCGCACGTTGCCTGGCCAGTCATAGGTCTGCAGCGCAGCCAGGGCATCATCCGACAGAATCGGCGTCGGCAGCCGCCGCTCGCCGGCATAGCGGGCGAGGAAATAACGGGCCAGTTCCGCCACGTCCTCGCGCCGTTCCGACAATGGCGGCAGCCGCACCGGCACCACGTTCAGCCGATAATAGAGATCCTCGCGGAAGCGACCGGCGGCAATCTCGGCAGCGAGATCGCGGCTGGTGGCGGATATCACCCGCACGTCCACCCGCACCCAGCGCGCGCCGCCCACGCGCTGGAACACCTGTTCGGTGAGCACCCTGAGGATCTTGGCCTGGGTGGTCACCGGCATGTCGGCAACGTCATCCAGGAACAGGGTGCCGCCGTGCGCCTGTTCGAACAGGCCGGCGCGCACATTCTCGCCGCCATTCTCCGCGCCGAACAGCGCTTCCTCCACCGTTTCGGGCGTCATGCGGGCAGCGGAGACCACCACGAAGGGCGCCGCACTGCGCGGGCTCCACTGGTGCAGCAGGCGCGCTGCAACCTCCTTGCCCGATCCGGCCGGGCCACTGATCAGCACGCGGCTGCCGGTGGCGGCCACGCGCTTCAGCGTGGCGCGCACCTGGTTGATCTGCGGTGAGGTGCCGGTCAGCTCGATGTCATAGCCAACCCGTTCCTTCAGCGCTTCATATTCGCGCCGCAGCCGTTCGGTCTCGGTCGCCCGCTGCACCACCAGCAGCAATTGTTCGGCCTGGAAGGGCTTTTCGATATAGTCATAGGCGCCGCGCTTGATGGCAGCGACCGCGGTGTCCAGATTGCCGTGGCCGGAAATCACCACCACCGGCAGGCTTGGGTCCCTGAGCTTCATCGCGTCGAGCAGTTCGATGCCGTCCATCGAGGAGCCCTGCAGCCAGACATCGAGGATGACGAGGCTGGGCCGCCGTTCGGCAAGGGCCGCCAGCGCCTCGTCGGCATTGGCGGCAACGCGGGTCTCGAACCCCTCGTCGCCCAGCACGCCCGCCACCAGTTCGCGGATGTCGGCTTCATCGTCGACAATCAGGATATCAAGGGCCATGGCGCGTTGTTGTCCTTCAGGCAGGGACGGATTGCGGGCCCAGCGGCAGAGCTGGTTGCGGTTCAGCGGCAAGATGGCGGCTGACACGGGCAACGACCAGCGCCCCCGGGCCGGCGGGCGGCAGTGCCAGATTGTCGGAAAGTTCAAGCTGTCCGCCGTGATCCTCGATGATCTTGGCGCAGATGGCGAGACCAAGGCCGGTGCCGCGCGCCCGCGTTGTCACATAGGGTTCCAGCAGCCGCAACCGATCCTCCACCGGGAAGCCAAGGCCATTGTCGGCCACCTTTATGGTGACGGCATCGACGTCAGCCGTCACGGTGATGGCGATGGCGCCGGGCCTTGCGCCGGCACCATCGCGGGTCACACGGGCCGTCACGCTTTCGGCGGCATTCTTGATGATATTGGTCAAGGCGCGGCCCAACTGCTGGCGATCGCACACCAGGATCAGATCGGTCTCACCCTTCAGCGTGAAGCCGATATCGCTGAAAGCCACTTCCTGCAGCACCAGCGCCTGGCGGAGCATCCGGTCGAGGCTTTCGGGCGCGAACACCGGCTTGGGCAGGCGGGCGAACTCGGAAAATTCGTCGACCATGCGCCTGAGGTCACCGACCTGGCGCACGATGGTGCCGGTCAGCATGGTGAAGGTGTCGAGATCGTCGGTTACCTGCCGGCCGAACTTGCGCTGCAGCCGTTCGGCGGCCAGCTGGATGGGGGTCAGGGGGTTCTTGATCTCGTGGGCGATGCGGCGGGCCACATCGGCCCAGGCGGCGCGGCGCTGATCGGCCAGCTGCGCCGAAATGTCGTCGAAGGTCAGCACGAAGCCGGCGCTGCGCACATCGTTGCTGCCGCCATCATCATCGGCAGCGCCGATGCGCACGGCCAGCGTCTGGGTTTCGGCGCCGCGCTGGATGCGGACCTGGCCGCCGGCTTCGCCCGTCTGTCGCGCCTGCTCCAGCAATTCCGCCAGTTCCGGCGCCACCTCGGTCAGTCGCTGGCCGCGCAGCATGCGGTGCGGCAGCGCCAGCAGGGCCGCAGCAGAGGCGTTGGCCACCCTGATCTCGCCGTCGGCGGCGATCGACATGACACCGGCAGACACGCCGGCAAGCACGGCCTCGGTAAAGCGGCGGCGGCGGTCCAGCTCCTCGTTGGCCGACAAGAGCGCCGTCTGCTGCGCCTTCAACTGGCTGGTCATGCGGTTGAAGGCGCGTTCCAGCACGCCGATCTCGTCCGCCTCGCCGCGCACCGCCACCCGCGCATCCAGATCGCCGGCGCCCACCCGTTCGGCAGCGCGCGCCAGCCCGGCGATCGGTTCGACCAGCCGGTTGGCCAGCCACAGCGCATACCAGATCGCAACGATGAGCGTGAGCAGCGAAACCGCCATCAGCACCAGGTTGAAGCGCAACTGCATCACCCGCCCGCGTTCGGCCAGGGCGCGATATTCACCCAGCGCACCGGCGGCCGCGCGGGCCCGCGCCAGCACCGCCGGATCCACCTTGCGACTGACATAGAGATAGGTCCCGGGGCTGCCGGGGATGGCAACGGCCGATTCCACGCGGTCTTTGCCGGCGCCGATCAGCGTTACCGGCGTTGCCGTGGCCCGGTCGAGATCGATATCGGCCAGATGCTCGCGCACCTCGGCCTCGCCGACCTTGCTCGAGGCCACCAGCACAAGGCCCGATCCGGTGCGGCGGATGACGGCGGCTTCGGTGAGGGTGCGGCCGGCCACCTGGAAATCCAGCCCGCGCCGATACAGGTCACTGCCCTCGCCGAAGTCCCGGGCATAAGACGCGACATCGGCGGCCATCACCACGATGTCATCGGCAATGCGCTGGCGGTTTTCCTCGACATAGGCCTGCGCCACCTGGTTAGACCCGTCGATGATGGTGCGCACCCGGTCGGAGAACCAGAATTGCACGCCGAACTGGAACAGCAGCGAGGCGAACACCACCACCAGCACGGTGGGCACGGCGGCAATGGACGCGAACAGCGCCACCAGCCGCAAGTGCAGGCGGGCACCTGCCAGTCCGCGGCGGCGGTCGCTGATCAACAGGGCAATGCGCCGGCCGATCAGCACGATCAGCAGCATTGCCGGCACCAGGTTGGCGACGACCAGCAGCCCCACCATCGATTGCGACGCACCGTTGGCCGGGACGCCGCTGCGGGTCAGCCAGGCATAGCTCGACCAGCCCAACAGAATGGTCAGGATGGCGGCCGCGATTTCCAGCTTTGGGTAGATGTTGGCAGCCCGCGCCACGCGCTGGAATCGGCGGGCGGCCCGCCGCACCCGCAGCCCCAGTTGCTGCCCTGCAGACCGGGAGCGGCGCTGCACGCGATGCTGCGCTGCTGTCGAGGCCGAATCAGACGTCACAGCGCGGCACGATAGCGCCACAATGTGGCGCCGGGAACACACATCGCCGCCGCAGCGTTGCCGCAATGCGACAGCGTGTGCTGTCAGGCCGCCAGTGCGCCCACCGGCAGGCGCGACTGTGCCGCATAGAAGCGCTCGATCATGCCCAGCACCGTGCGGCTGTCGGTGACCTGGTTGACGGCATTGCGGAAACTGGCGCTGTCGAACAGGCCCTTGGTGTACCAGCCCAGATGCTTGCGTGCGAGGTTGACCCCGTTCAACTCGCCATACAGCTCGAGCATCAGGCCATAATGTTCGCGCACCAGCGCATACTGCTGCTCCAGCGTGGGGTCGGCCGGCACGGCGCGCCCCGTGAGGGCCGCCATCACCTGGGCCAGCAGCCACGGCCTGCCATAGGCGCCGCGCCCGATCATCACGCCATCGGCACCGCTTTGCGCCAGCGCGGTCTTCGCATCATCGATGCCGCAAATGTCGCCATTGACGATGACGGGCAGTTTCACCGCGTCCTTCACCTTGGCCACGAAGGCCCAATCGGCATTGCCCGAATAGAGCTGGCAGCGGGTGCGGCCATGCACGGTGATCAGTTGCACCCCCTCCCCTTCGGCGATGCGGGCCAGTTCGGGGGCGTTCAGGCTGGTGTGGTCCCAGCCCATGCGCATCTTCAGCGTCACCGGCAGCGTCACCGCCTTCACGGTGGCGCGGATCAGCTGGGTGGCGAGCGGCAGATCGCGCATCAGCGAGGAGCCGGCGTGGCCATTGACCACCTTCTTCACCGGGCAGCCCATGTTGATGTCGATGATGGCCGCGCCCTTCTGTTCGTTGAGCTTCGCCGCTTCGGCCATGCGCTCGGGTTCACAGCCGGCGAGCTGCATCGACACCGGCTCTTCCGATGGGTGCCAGGCGGCCTTCTGCAGGCTCTGCCGGGTTTCGCGGATCATCGCTTCGGATGCGATCATCTCGGTCACGGTCAGGCCGGCCCCGAAGCGCCGCACCAGTGTGCGGAACGGCATGTCGGTCACGCCGGTCATCGGCGCCAGGATGACCGGCACGTCGATGCGGTTGGGACCGATGCTGATGGGCGAGAGCAGGCTCATGGGTGGCGGCCCATACAGCAGAAACCCCCTTTTCCACAAGGCGATCCCCCCCTATGCCGCAACCCATGCGCATCCACGCCATCATCGTTGCGGCCGGTGCCGGCATCCGTGCCGGCGGCGGCGTGCCCAAGCAATATCGCACCGTGGCCGGCATGCCGCTGCTGCGTCACGCCGTACAGCGGCTGCTGGGTCACAAGGCAATCACCGGCGCAACCGTGGTGATCAACCCCGAATGCCGTGCCCTGTATGACGATGCGGTGGCTGGCCTTGTGCTGCCCGAACCGGTGGCCGGCGGCGCCACACGGCAGGACAGCGTGCTGGCTGGCCTGGAAGCACTCGCCGCTGATCCGCCCGATATCGTGCTGGTCCATGATGCTGCCCGCGCCTTCGTGCCGGCTGCGCTGATCGATGCGCTGCTGGCGGCCTTTGAAGCCCCCGCGGTGGACGGCGCCTGCCCCGCCCTGCCCCAGGTGGACAGCCTGCGCCGCGGTGCCGGCGGGCGTTTTTCCGGCAGCGTGGACCGCGACGGCCTGTGGCGCGTGCAGACACCGCAGGCCTTCCGCTATCCCGCCCTCCTGGCCGCCCACCGCAGGGCGGCGCCGGGGCAGACCGACGAGGTGGCGATCGCACTGGCGGCCGGGCTCTCGGTCGCCATCACGCCAGGCGACGAACGCGCTTTCAAGGTGACGGAGCCGGATGATTTTGCCAAAGCCGAAGCCATGACGGTCTACAGTTCCCGCGCCGCCTCCGGCTTTGATGTCCACAAATTTGGTCCCGGGACACATGTCTGGCTGTGCGGCGTGAAGGTGCCGCACGATCATGGCCTGATCGGGCACAGCGATGCCGATGCCGGGCTGCATGCCCTCACCGATGCGCTGCTCGGCACGATCGCGGCCGGCGACATCGGCGATCATTTCCCGCCCAGTGACGAACGCTGGCGTGGCGCCGCGTCCGATCAATTCCTCGCCCACGCGGCGAGCCTTGTTCGCGAACGGGGCGGCCTCATCGATCATGTCGACGTGACGCTGATCTGCGAGCGGCCAAAGGTCGGCCCGCACCGCGAGGCCATGCGGGCGCGGATCGCCGAGATCCTCGGGCTTGGCGTCGACCGGGTGAGCGTGAAGGCCACCACCACCGAAAAACTGGGCTTCACCGGCCGCCAGGAAGGCATCGCCGCACAAGCGATGGCCAGCGTGCGGCTGCCGGAAACGCTGACGGCATGATCGACAGCGAACTGGCCTCCCTTGCCCAGACAGTGCTGGCTGAAAATCGCGCCATCGGCCGCATGGTGGCCACCGCGGAAAGCTGCACCGGCGGGCTGGTTGCGGCAGCATTGACCGAGATTGCCGGTTCATCAGACGTGTTTGATCGCGGCTTCGTCACCTATTCCAATGAAGCCAAGATGGAGATGTTGGGCGTACCATCTGCGCTGCTGGCCTTGCACGGCGCGGTGTCCGAACCTGTGGCCCGCGCCATGGCCCGGGGCGCCGTGGCGCGCAGCAAGGGCGGCGTGGCCGTGTCCATCACCGGCATTGCCGGACCCGGCGGCGCCACTGCCGGCAAACCGGTTGGTCTTGTGGTGTTCGCCCGCTCCATCCGGGGTGGCATCGTGACGGTCGAGACGCGGCGCTTCGGCGATATCGGCCGCGCATCAGTGCGCCGGCAATCGGCGCTGCTGGCGCTGGAGATGCTGCGGCCCTGAAGCGCCGTCAGCGCGGTCCGTAAAGCTGTTCAGCCCGCGCCACGAAGGCGCCCACCATGCGTTCGAACGCCTGGGCGAAGAACAGGCCGGCCAGCGTTTCGAAGGCCTTGTTGCGGAACTCGAAATCCACCGCGAAGTCGATCTCGCAGCCGCCAGAGTCACTGGGCGTGTCACGAAAGCGCCAGTCGTTGAACAGATGCTTCATCGGCCCGTCGAGATAGTCGACATGGATGTGGCTTGGCCGCTCCAGCGTCACACGGCTGGTGAACCTCTCGCGGATCATGCGAAAGCCCACGATCATGTCGGCCACCACCACGGCCCTGCCATCTGCCTGCGCCTGCACCGGCCCAACACGCATGCCCTGCACCCATGGCAGGAACTCACCATAGCGGCCGATATCGGCCACCAGGTCGAACATTTCAGCCGCCGACCAGGGCAATTGGCGCACTTCGCGATGTTTGGGCATCAGGCGCCCGTGGCGGCCTTCGCGGTACCAGCCGCCTGCGCCTTTCGCCGCGCCTGCATCTCGGCAAAGTCGCGGCCGGCATGATAGCTTGAACGGGTCAGCGGCGAGGCTGCCACCAGCAGGAAGCCCTTGGAGCGCGCCACGGCGGCATAGGTGTTGAACGTCGCTGGGGTGACAAACTCCATCACCTTGGCATGGCGCGGCGTCGGCTGCAGATACTGGCCAACGGTGAGGAAATCGACACCGGCCGAGCGCATGTCGTCGAACACCTGATGCAGTTCTTGGCTCGCCTCGCCCAGGCCCACCATCAGCCCCGACTTGGTGAAGATGGTCGGCGAACGTTGCTTCACCTTATCAAGCAGGCGCAACGAATGATAATAACGCGCACCCGGCCGGATGGTGGGATAGAGCCGCGGCACGGTTTCCAGATTGTGGTTGTAGACGTCCGGCCCGGCCTCGACGATCATCTCCACCGCCCGGTCCATCTTGTTGCGGAAATCGGGGGTGAGGATCTCGATCGTGGTGGCCGGGGTCTGGCGCCGCAGTTCCTCGATCACCTTCACGAACTGGCTGGCGCCGCCGTCCGGCAGGTCATCACGGTCGACCGAGGTGATGACGATATGTTCCAGCCCCAGCTTGGCCGCGGCTTCGGCAACATGGCCTGGCTCTGCCGCATCAACCGTGTTCGGCATGCCGGTCTTGACGTTGCAGAAGGCGCAAGCGCGCGTGCAGGTGTCGCCCAGGATCATCACGGTGGCGTGCTTCTGGCTCCAGCACTCGCCGATGTTGGGGCAGGCCGCCTCCTCGCACACGGTGTTGAGCTTCAGGGACCGCATCAGCGATCGCGTCTCGTTGTAGGCCTTGCTGGTCGGCGCCTTCACCCGGATCCAGTCCGGCTTGCGCGGCCGGCCGGAAGGGCCAGACGGGGTTGCGCCAAGGTCAAGAACAGGTTCGCTCATGGCGCCGGCTTAGCCGCTGCACGCCGCCTTGCCAATCACCGCTTGGCGACGGGGCTGCCATGTGTGCTACACATGGTCGCACAGAACAGCATGAGGGGAGAGTGTCATGCCGGAATTCAAGGCCTTGCTGGAAGGCTATGCCCGCTTTCGCACCGGTGCCTACCAGGAACAGCGTCGCCGCTATGACGCGCTCGCTGACAAGGGCCAGGCGCCCGGCGTGCTGGTCATCTCCTGTTCCGACAGCCGGGTCGATCCCACCCGCATCTTCGACACCGAACCGGGCCAGATGTTCGTTGTCAGGAACGTCGCCAATCTGGTGCCGCCCTGCGATCCGGATCACAGCCAGCATTCCACGTCGGCCGCGATCGAATATGCAGTCACCCAGCTGAAGGTGCATCACATCGTGGTGCTGGGTCACGCCCGCTGCGGCGGCATCAAGGCCAGCCTGGAAGGCACGTTTGACGATGCGCCGATGGGCGAAGGCGGCTTCATTGGCCGTTGGATGAGCCTGATCGCCCCTGCCCGCGATACGATCCGGGCCGCGGCCAATCTGTCTCCCGATATCGATGCCTGCAGTGCGCTGGAACTGGCGGCCATCCGCCTTTCCATCGACAATCTGCGCACCTTCCCATTCATCGCGGAAGCCGAAGCCGCCGGCACGCTGCACCTGCAGGGCGCGCTGTTCGACATCGCCGAAGGCGTTCTGAAGGTGCTGAACCACGAGACCGGAAAGTTCGAAGCCGTTTCCGTGGATTGGGAAGAAGAGAGTGTAACCCAGTTGAAAAGCGCCTGAAAGCGCTCTCTGGAAAGGGAAACGGGCGCAGCCATCACAAACAGGGGGGAGTGATGGATGCGCCCGCACCGGATGGGCCAGTGGCAAGGGCAGTTACCACGATGGCCAGCCGTTGCGTGTGATATACGACTGTTTTAATCCTGATTGCAAGCCGAAACATTGCGGACTTTTCAGGAAACCAGTGCGTCAGTCTGCCGCAGACATCACGGCGCCTCGCGATAGACCCGCCCACGCGGGTCGCGCTGCCCGGCGGCCTGGTTCACATTGTCCTTGAAGCGCTGATAATTGCAGCCGAAGGCACCGCCGGGCCCCCAGGTGGAGCAGGTGCCGATGGTGCCGGTATCGGGCCCCAGCAATCTGTTGCGTTCTGCCGAAACGCTGGCGGTGCCGCGCCCGCCAAAGTCGCGCAGCACTGGCAGCGGCGCGCGATAGGGCGATTTCGCCGGCTCGCGATCGGCGCAGACCACCACTTCGTCAGGCCGGGAGCGCGGCGGGCAGATGACGCTCCATCCCGGCGGCATCAGGCTGGCCGTGCCGGCGGCCGCCAACACCAGGGCGGCCATCGCCGGCATCAGAAATGCAACGCTCGCCCATAGGCATCGAGCACGCTGTCATGCATCATTTCCGAAAGCGTCGGATGCGGGAAGATGGTGTGCATCAGCTCCGCCTCCGTCGTTTCCAGCCCCATGGCGATGGCATAGCCCTGGATCAGCTCGGTCACCTCGGCTCCCACCATGTGCGCGCCCAGCAGCTGCCCGGTTGCGGCGTCGAACACCGTCTTGATGAAGCCTTCCGCTTCGCCCAGCGCGATGGCCTTGCCATTGCCGATGAAGGGAAATTTGCCGACCCGCACCTGGTGGCCGGCAGCCTTGGCCTTGGCCTCGGTCAGCCCGATGCTGGCCACCTGAGGGCGGGCATAGGTGCAGCCCGGGATGCGACTCACATCCATCGGGTGCGGGTGGCCGCCGGCGATATGCTCCACGGCGATGATGCCTTCATGGCTGGCCTTGTGCGCCAGCCATGGCGGGCCGGTGACATCGCCGATGGCATAGAGGCCGGGCACGTTGGTGCGGCACATGGGATCGGTGACGATATGGCCTTTGGTGGTGGCGACGCCCAGCGCCTCCAGCCCGATATTCTCGGTATTCGGCACGATGCCGATGGCGACGATGACATGGCTGTAGCTGTCGGTCGTCGCCTTGCCGTCGGCGGTAGTGATAGTGGCCTTCACGCCATCGGGGCCGGGCGTCACGTCGCTCACCTTGGCGCCAGTGACAATGGTCAGGCCCTGCTTGCTGAGCGACTTCTGGACAAAGGCCGAGACCTCCTCATCCTCCACTGGCAGGATGCGGTCGAGCATTTCGACCACCGTCACCTTCGCGCCCATGTCGCTGTAGAAGCTGGCGAATTCGATGCCGATGGCACCCGAACCGATAACCAGCAGCTTCGTCGGCATGGCCGGCGGCACCATGGCATGGCGATAGGTCCAGACGCGGTTGCCGTCGGCCTCCACCCCCGGCAGGTCGCGGGCGCGCGCACCGGTGGCAACGATGACATTCTTGCCCGTCAGCACGCGCTCGCCATTGGCGGTGGTCACGGCAACGGTCGTCGCACCTGTCAGCCGCCCCTGCCCTTCGACCACTTCGATCTTGTTTTTCTTCATCAAGCCTTTGACGCCGCTGTTCAGCTGCGCTGCCACCTTCCGGCTGCGCTCTGTCACCTTCTTCAGGTCAAACGACGGCTTCTCCACCGACAGCCCATAGGCATCGGCGTGGGTGATATAATGATAGATCTCGCTGGTGCGCAGCAGCGCCTTGGTCGGGATGCAACCCCAGTTCAGACAGATGCCGCCCAGGCGCTCACGCTCGACAATGGCGACCTTCAGGCCCAGCTGCGCCGCCCGGATGGCAGCGACATAGCCGCCGGGGCCGGAGCCCAAAATCACCAGGTCAAAATTGTCCGTCATTGCTCTTCCTTCCCCTCTCCCCCTGCGGGAGAGGGTCGATTCGCCGCAGGCGAGCGGGGTGAGGGGTTCGCCAGCGCCAGAAACAGCCGCTCCGCGACCATCTCCTGCTGGGTCAAGATTTCGTGATTCCAGAAGCGCAGCACGCGAAATCCCTTAGCTTCCAGCCAGCGCGTGCGGGCTTCATCGCGTACATTTTCGGTATGCTGGCGACCGTCCGCTTCCACGATCATCCGGTCAGCATAGCTCAGGAAGTCAACGATATAGGGCCCAATCGGCACCTGGCGCCGGAACTTGTGGCCACTGAAACGCCGGTCGCGCAGCAGATACCACAACGCTTGCTCGGCCGGCGTGGCCGACTTGCGCATGATGCGGGCGTGCTTCTGTAACGGCGCAGACCCCTCACCCCGCTCGCCTTCGGCGAGTCGACCCTCTCCCGCAAGGGGAGAGGGGATTGTCATGCCACCAGCCCCAGCGGGTTTTCGATAAGCGCCTTCACCGCGCCCATCAGTTCGGCACCGTCCGCCCCATCGATGGCGCGGTGGTCGAAGCTGCCGGTGATGGTCATCACCGTGGCGATGGCCAGCGCGTCGCCCTTCACCACGGCGCGCTTCTCGCCAGCGCCCACGGCCAGGATCATCGCCTGCGGTGGGTTGATCACCGCATCGAACTGCCGGATGCCGAACATGCCAAGGTTGGACAGGCTCGCCGTGCCGCCCTGATATTCGTGCGGCTGCAGCTTGCCGGCGCGGGCCCTTTCGGCGAGCGTCTTCATCTCGGCCGCGATCTGGCTGACGGCCTTGCCATCGGCGCCGACGATGATCGGCGTGATCAGGCCCGATGGGGCGGCGACCGCCACGCTGATGTCGGCCCGCTCATAGACCAACAGACTGTCGCCGGCGAAGGACACATTGCACCTGGGCACCTGGCGCAGGCCCAGCGCCAGCGCCTTGATGACGAGATCGTTGACGCTCACCTTGATGCTGCGCGGCTCCAGCGCCTTGTTGAGCTCCCCGCGCAATTTCAGCAGCGCATCCAGTTCGACATCGAGGGTCAGATAGATGTGCGGGATCGACTGCTTGGCCTCGGTCAGGCGGCGGGCGATGACCTTGCGGACATTGCCCAGCTTTTCGACCGTATGCGGAATCTCGCTGGAAACCGGTGCCGCTGGTGGCGCCGGAGCCGGCGCGGGTGCAGGCGCTGAAACCGGTGCAGATACGGACGTCGGCGTTGCAGCCGGATTGCCAGTCGCCGCTTCCACGTCAGCGCGCACGATGCGCCCGCGCGGGCCGCTGCCGGTGATGCCGGCCAGGTCCACGCCCTTCAGTTCGGCGATGCGCCGGGCCAGCGGGCTGGCAATCACGCGCTCCCCAGTGACAGCGGCGGGTACCGGTGCGGGAACCGGCATCGGAGCCGGTGCAGGCGGGTTCACCGCTGGCGATGCGGGCGCAGGCGCGGGGGTTGGGGCCGTCGAAGGCATTGGGGCGGGCGTTGGTCCCGGCTTCGCATCCTCGCCCTCCCCAGCCAGGCGCAAGATCACCGTGCCCACCGGCACCTCCTCGGTGCCTTCGGCAACCACCAGTTGGGTCACCGTGCCTTCGTCGACGGCTTCCACTTCCATGGTGGCCTTGTCGGTCTCGATCTCGGCGATGATGTCGCCGGATTTCACCACATCGCCGGGCTTTACATGCCATTTCGCCAGCGTGCCCACCTCCATGGTGGGAGACAGGGCGGGCATGGTCACGTCTATTGCCATCTCAGTTGTCCACGAAAAGCTGGTCGACAAGGGCGGTCTGGTCCTCGCCGTCGGGGTTGTCGATCAGGTCGGCCATGTCGAGGAAATAGGCGGCGGCGCCCGACAGGCCGGAGGAGAAGCGCACTTCGGCGCCGTTCTCGCTCTTCATGCCCCAGGCCACCACCAGCGCGCGCTTGCCGATAGCGTTGATCTTCTTGACCAGCGGCACGAAATCGCCATCGCCAGCCACCAGCGCCACCACGTCGCAGCGATCGGAAATGGCGAGGTCGAAGGCCTCCAGCGCCAGCCAGACATCGATGCCCTGCTCCTTGGGCGGCTCGCTGTTGGTATCGATGCGGGTGTAATGCGGGGTGATGTTGCTGGCGGCCAGGATCTGATCGAACACCCGATCGTTGCGCAGGCTTTCCTCGACGAAATCCGGCGTGCGCGCCCGCTCCTCAAGGTCGCGCACCGTGTAGCGGCCGCGGAAATAATGCGCCTCCACGACACGGGCGCGGCTGCGCGGCACATCCTCCATGTCGGCGGTGGCGGCCCGGATGAACTCGAGGAGGCCCGACAGCGACAACCGGCGCCCTGCCGCATGCTCGAACTTGTAGAAGTTCGAGACGCGGTTGAAATAGCTGCCGTCGATCATCACGGCGATACGGGTCTGCATCGGATTGCTCATCGATAGCACACGGCGCGGGCCGCCTGCACCACCTCCTCGGCCTTCACCAGCGCGGCCTTTTCCAGGTTGGCGGCATAGGGCAGCGGCACATCCTCGTTTGTAACGCGCAGCACCGGCGCGTCGAGGTCATCGAAGCCCTCGGTCATGGCGATGGTGATGATCTCGGAGGAAATGGAACAGGTGGGCCAGCCCTCCTCCACCACCACCATGCGGTTGGTCTTCTTCAGGCTGGCCAGCAGCGTCGCCTTGTCGAGCGGGCGCAGGGTCCTGAGATCGATCACTTCCGCCGAAATGCCGTGCGCAGCCAGCGCTTCGGCCGCCTGCAGGGCCACGCCAACACCGATGCTGTAGCTTACCAGCGTCACGTCCGTGCCGGCGCGCATGATGCGGGCCTTGCCGATGGGCACGACATGATCGCCTTCGGGCACGTCGAAGCTCTGGCCATAGAGCAGCTCGTTTTCGAGGAACACCACTGGATCCGGGCTGCGAATCGCGGCCTTCAACAGCCCCTTGGCATCGGCGGCGTCATAAGGCGCGATGACGATCAGGCCCGGCACGCTGGCATACCAGGGGCCATAATTCTGGCTGTGCTGGGCAGCCACCCGGCTGGCGGCGCCGTTGGGGCCACGGAACACGATGGGGCAGCGCATCTGCCCACCCGACATGTAGAGCGTCTTGGCGGCCGAATTGATGATGTGATCGATCGCCTGCATGGCGAAATTGAAGGTCATGAACTCGACGATGGGCTTCAGCCCGCCCATGGCAGCGCCCGTGCCCAGGCCGGCAAAGCCATATTCGGTGATCGGCGTGTCGATGACGCGGGCCGGGCCGAATTCGTCGAGCAGGCCCTGCGTCACCTTGTAGGCGCCCTGATATTCGGCGACCTCCTCGCCCATCACGAACACCGTGCCGTCGGCACGCATCTCCTCGGCCATGGCGTCGCGCAGCGCTTCGCGCACCGTCTGGCGGCGGGTGGCGCCGGGGGGGGCTTCGGGGGTGGTGACGGGCGCCGCAGCCGGTGCGGGCGCAGGCGCGGGCGAGGCCACAACCGGGGCCGAAGCCGGGACAGGCGCGGCGGCAGCTGCCGGCGCGGCAACGGGCGCCGCCGCCTCGTCCTCGCCGGCAATGGCGATGATCGGCGTGCCCACCTTCACGCCTTCGCTGCCGGTTGGCACCAGCAGCGCCGTGACGGTGCCGCCATCATCGGCTTCCAGCTCCATGGTGGCCTTGTCGGTCTCGATCTCGGCGATCACGTCGCCGGGCTTCACCACGTCGCCCACGGCCACAAGCCACTTGGCCAGCGTGCCCTCCTCCATGGTGGGCGACATCGCGGGAAGAAGGATCTGCGGCATCAATAGGTTCCCAGTAGCACGTCGGTGTGGAGTTCGGACAGCGCCGGTTCCGGTGCCTCCAGGGCGAAGTCAGCGCTTTCGGCCACGATCTCGCGCACCTCGCGGTCGATCGCCTTCAGGGCCGCCTCGTCGGCATGGCCACCGTCGATGATCTCCTTCTTCAGCCCCTCGATCGGGTCGCTTTTCTCGCGCATTGCCTGTACTTCCTCGCGGCTCCGATACTTGGCCGGGTCGCTCATCGAATGGCCGCGATAGCGATAGGTCTTCATCTCCAGCAGCAGCGGGCCGTTGCCGCCGCGCACCCACTCGACCGCCAGCTTCGCGGCGCCACGCACGGCGAGCACGTCCATGCCATCGACCTGCAAGCCCGGCACCCGGAAGCTTTCGCCGCGCCGATACAGCTGGTCCTCGGCGCTGGCCCGGTTCACCGAGGTGCCCATGGCATACTGGTTGTTCTCGATGATGAAGATTACCGGCAGCTTCCACAGTTCGGCCATGTTGAACGTTTCATAGACCTGGCCCTGGTTGGCCGCGCCGTCACCGAAATAGGTCACCGCGATGTGGCCATCGTTCCGGTACTTGTGGGCAAAGCCCAGCCCTGCCCCCAGCGGCACCTGCGCCGCGACGATGCCGTGGCCACCGTAAAAACCGTGCTCGACGCTGAACATGTGCATGGAGCCGCCCTTGCCGCGGCTGATGCCCGCGGCGCGGCCAGTGAGCTCCGCCATCACCGCCTTGGCATCGATGCCGCAGGCCAGCATGTGGCCATGGTCGCGATAGCCGGTGATGATGGAATCGCCCTTCACAAGTTCGGCCTGGATGCCCACCACCACGGCCTCCTGGCCGATGTAGAGGTGGCAGAAGCCGCCGATCTGGCCCATGCCGTAAAGCTGGCCGGCGCGCTCCTCGAAGCGGCGGATCAGCACCATCTGGCGGTACATGTCGAGCAACTGCTCTTTTGTCGCCACGAACCGCTGTGGTTCGTCCGGACGCGGCCAGTTCGGAAGCGGTGGAGTCGGCGCCGTCTTGCGGCCAGTGCTGCGTACCAAGGTGCTTGCCTTTCGTGCAGGTGCAGCCTTGGTATAGTTTGTCGCAGCCGGTGCCAGCAAGGGCCAAAAAAGCCGGCAGAACCCCAGCGGTTATTGGTGGCCGACAGCCCTCAGCGGGCCGGTTCGTCCGCCGGCAAGGGCACCACCACCTCGTTGGGCTTCATCAGGTCAAGGTTGCGACGCACCAGTTCATCGGCAAGGTCAGGATCGACATGGCGCGGATCGAGCAGCACCAGCCGCTGCTGCAACGCCGTCTGCTGCTCGCGGGCATCGCGCACCGCCACCTCCAGCTTCGCCCGCTGCGCCTTGTATTCGCGCCAGGCGATATAGCCGGTCGGCCCGTTGGTGGCATGGAAGGCGAAATAACCGGCAACGGTCAGGCACACGGCCGGCAGCGCCGCGCGCGCGAGCATCTGCCGCAAGGTGAGCCTGACTGCCATGGGCGGACATTATGGCAACACTGGCCTATCCACAAGGCTGCAAAGGGCAAATTATCTGCTAACAACCTGGCACTGACAGCCACATCTGGGGAGGAACTGCCATGGCCGCCATCAACAGCGTCGTTGATCTCAGCAAGGATGGCGAGATCGCTGTCGTCACTGTCAATTCGCCGCCGGTCAACGCGCTGTCTGCCGACGTGCGTGACGGGCTGGCCGGCGCCTTTGCCGCCATTGCGGCAGACAGTGCCGTGAAGGCCGCCGTGCTGGTGTGCGCCGGCCGCACCTTCATTGCCGGGGCCGACATTTCCGAATTCGGCAAGCCGCCGCGCGGTGCCCCGCTGCCCGCCGTGCAGGATGCGATGGAAGGCGCGCCGGTTCCGGTGGTTGCCGCCGTCCACGGCACCGCGCTGGGCGGCGGCCTCGAAGTGGCGCTGTGTGCCCACTACCGGGTGAGCGATGCCAAGGCCAGGTTCGGCTTGCCGGAAGTGAAGCTGGGCCTGCTGCCCGGCGCTGGCGGCACGCAGCGCCTGCCGCGCATCGTCGGCGCGAAAAAAGCGACCGAAATGGTCACCAGCGGTGCCCAGATGGGCGCGAAGGATGCGTTGGCCACCGGCCTCGTCGACGAGGTGGTGGACGGTGACCTGACCGCCGGCGCCATTGCCTTCGCCCGCCGCGTCGTGGCGGAAAAGCGCCCGCTGAAGAAGGTGCGCGACGATGCCAGCAAGCTCGGCGGGGACGCCGCCAGCCTGGCGCCCTTCTTTGCCGAGTTCCGCGCGAAGAATGCCAAAGCCTTCAAGGGTTTTGACGCGCCGGAAGCCAATATCAAGTGCATCGAGGCCGCTGTTGCCCTGCCGTTCGAGGAGGGGCTGAAGGTCGAACGTGCCGAGTTCATGAAGCTGATGACCGGGCTCCAGTCTGCCGCACAGCGCCACGTGTTCTTCGCCGAACGCGCCGCTGCCAAGATCGACGGCCTGCCGGCCGACGTGCAGCCGCTGCCGGTGAAGAAGGTGGGCGTGATTGGCGCCGGCACCATGGGCGGCGGCATCTCGATGAATTTCCTCAGCGTCGGTATCCCCGTCACCATCGTGGAGCAGAAGCAGGAGGCGCTCGACCGCGGTGTCGCCATCATCCGCAAGAATTATCAGAACAGCGCCGACAAGGGCCGCTTCCCACAGAGCGAGGTCGAAGCCCGCATGGGCCGTCTGACGCCCTCGCTCAGCCTTGAAGACCTCGCCGATTGCGACCTGATCATCGAGGCCGTGTTCGAGAATATGGCCATCAAGAAGGATATTTTCGGCAAGCTCGACAAGATCGCCAAACCCGGCGCCATCCTCGCCAGCAACACCAGCTATCTTGATGTGGACGAGATCGCCTCGGCCACCACCCGCCCCGAATATGTGCTGGGCATGCATTATTTCTCGCCGGCCAACGTGATGCGCCTGCTGGAGGTGGTGCGCGGCGCCAGGACGGACCCGCAGGTGCTGGCCACTGCCATGGCGGTGGGCAAGCAGACCGGCAAGATCGCCGTCGTCGCCGGCGTGTGCCACGGCTTCATCGGCAACAGGATGCTCGCCCGCCGCCAGCAACAGGCCAATGCGCTGCTGCTGGAGGGTGCAGCGCCCGCCGATATCGACCGCGTGCTTACCGATTTCGGCTTTCCGATGGGGCCGTTCCAGATGAGCGATCTCGCCGGCCTCGACATTGGCTGGAACGCGGAAACCTCGAATGGCGAAACTGTGCGCGACCGGCTGTGCGAGGCAGGCCTGCGCGGCCAGAAGAACGGCAAGGGCTTCTATCTCTATGACGAGAACCGCAACCGCACGCCCAATCCAGAAGCGCTGGCCATCATCGATGCCTATGCCGCCGAAAAGGGCATCAACCGCCGCACCATCGATGATCAGGAGATACTGGAACGCTGCCTGTTCCCGATGGTGAACGAAGGCGCCCGCATCCTGTCCGAAGGCAAGGCCCAGCGCGCCAGCGACATCGATATCGTGTGGATCAATGGCTATGGCTGGCCGGTGTATCGCGGCGGCCCGATGTTCTGGGCTGAACATGACGTGGGCCGCGCCCGCATCACGCAAGTGCTGGAAAAGATGGGCGAGGAGGTCTCGCCGGTTCTGAAGGATGGCTGGAAGGCGTAGCCGGGCGCGGACGCAACGCGCCGCGTTGCGTGCCGACTAAGACAAGCCCGGCCGGCGAGCCGCAGGCGCGGCCTTGCCGCGGCAGGGGTTCGTTCGACGTCACGATACCAGGAGACAGACGGATGAAGTTTTCCCTCCTTTCTTTGCTCGCCCTTCTCGCCGCCCCTGCAATGGCCGCCGAACCGCCGGATTATCGCAAGCCGGAAAACTGGCTCTGCCGGCCCGGCGCCACCGATCCGTGCAGTGGCGAGGCCAGTGCCACGCGCGTCGCCGCCGATGGCGTCGTCAGCCTTGACCTGCTGCCGGCGGCCAAGAAGCCGAAGATTGATTGCTTCTACGTCTATCCCACCGTCTCCACCGATCCGACCCCCAACAGCGACATGGTGGCAGACCCGGCCGAAACCTTCGTGGCGCAGGCCCAGGCGGCACCCTTCCGCCAGGCCTGCCGCGTTTTTGCGCCGCTCTACCGGCAGGTGACACTGGCTGCCCTGCGTGACCGCATGGCCGGCAAGCCGGTCACTGCGGATCGCGAGATGGCCTACACTGATGTGAAGGCGGCGTGGGACGATTATCTGAAGCACGACAATCGCGGACGCGGGGTGATCCTGATCGGCCACAGCCAGGGCAGCGGCGTCCTGAAAGCGCTGATCGCCAGCGAGATCGAGGGCAAGCCGGCGGCGGCGCGCGTCATCGCCGCCTATCTCGCCGGCCACAATGTGCTGGTGCCCGAAGGCAAGGACGTGGGCGGTGACCTCAAGTCCACGCCGCTGTGCCGTTCGGCCAGCCAGACGGGGTGCGTGGTGACCTGGGTGACCTTCCGCGACACGATGGCAGTGCCACCGGCCAGCCTGTTTGGCCGCACCCCAGCCGGCAGCCCGGCCGGCATGGCCGTGGCCTGCACCAACCCGGCAGCGCTTGCCGGAGGGCGCGCCACGCTGAGGCCGCTGATGGTCAATCGCACCGGCATCGTCGACAGTGGCTCGCCGGTGCCCAAGTGGGTGAAGGGCCGCAACATCTACACGCCGTTCGTTGCCCTTCCCGGCCTCTTGAGCGGCGAATGCATGGGCCGCGATAATGCCAGCGTGTTGTCCGTCGGCATCAACGCCGATCCCGCCGATCCCCGCACTGACACGATCAATGGCGATGTGGTGGTGGCTGGCCAGGCCGTGCCGGCCTGGGGCCTCCACCTGATCGACATGCAGGTGGTGATGGAGGATCTGGTCGACCTCGCGAAGGCGCAGGGCAATGCCTGGCTGAACCAGGGCGGACTGCGGCGACGCGGCCAGTAACCGTTCATCTGTCCCGTGCGTATAAGCCGGTCATGACCACACGACGTACCCTGCTCGGCCTGCTCGCCGCCCTGCCGCTTGCCGCCCCTGCCTTCGCCCCTGCGCTCGCCGCAGCCCGCTATGCGGTCAGCTACACGCCCGATGAGTGGCGCCGCAGGCTGGGCGCGGATGCCTTTGCGGTGCTGCGTGAACAGGCGACGGAGCGGCCGTTCACCTCGCCACTCAACAAGGAAAAGCGCGTGGGCACCTTCGTGTGCCGCGGCTGCGGGCAGCCGCTGTTCAGTTCGGCGCACAAGTTCGATAGCGGCACCGGCTGGCCAAGCTTCTGGCAGCCGATCAACCGCGCCGCCATCGGCACCGAGGTGGACCGCAGCTATTTCATGGTCCGCACCGAGGTGCATTGCAGCCGCTGTGGCGGCCATCAGGGCCATGTGTTCGACGATGGGCCCAAGCCCACAGGCCTCAGATACTGCATCAATGGCCTTGCGCTGACGTTCGTGCCGGCAGCGGCAAGGGTGGGCGTGGTGGCGGGGGCCGTCTGATGCGCGCGCTGTTCGTCGCTGCGGCCCTGCTTGCCGCTCCCGCCGGCGCGGCCGAGCGCATGCTGCTCGCCCCTGCCCCGGCCGTCGATGCGCCGCTGGCCAAGGGGCCGCTGCAGAAAGCAGTGTTTGCCGGCGGCTGCTTCTGGGGCGTGGAAGCGGTATTCGAGCGGGTGAAGGGCGTGAAAGCGGCCGTGTCGGGCTATGCCGGCGGATCGAAGGCCACCGCCATCTACGAGATCACCGGCACCGGCATGACCGGCCATGCCGAAGCCGTGGAGGTGACCTATGATCCGGCGGTTGTCAGCTATGGCACGCTGCTGCGGGTGTTCTTCTCGGTGGCGCACGATCCAACGCAGTTGAACCGCCAGGGGCCGGATCGCGGGCCGCAGTATCGCAGTGCGCTGTTCACCCGCGGCGCGGAACAGGAGCGCATCGCCAAGGCCTATGTCGCCCAGCTTGAACAGGCCGGCACCTGGAAGCCCAGGATCGTGACGACGTTTGAAGGCGCCAGGCCCTTCTACCCGGCGGAAGGCTATCACCAGAATTATCTGCGCGCCCACCCGACCCAGCCCTACATCGTGTGGAACGACATCCCCAAGGTGGAGGGCTTCAAGCGGCTGTTTCCGGCGCTGTGGAGTGACAGGCCGGCGGCGTAGCCGGGCGAGCGGTGCAGCATGGAGTGGCCGGCCTGCCGCGGGCGCAGCCGGCGGCGGAGCCGCCGGGTCTGCTTGGGGTGCCGAAGCCAGTGCAGAAAGAGCGCGGCGGAGCCGCGCCGTCAGACGAGTCAAAAAGGGGCGGCTGTGGGGCCGCCCCTTTTCGCTCGCTGGCCGAGCTTGCGGGAGTCGGTGTCTATCGCGTTGCGATAGACACGCGCCCCGCGGCGCTTAGAACCGCACCCCGAAGTTCGCCAGCGCGCGGTTGTCGCGGAAGTCGCTGCGGCCGATGTCACTCTCGACCGTGAAGCCCAGCGACACCGGACCCTTGGCCATCGAGACGCCGCCGCGCACTTCGGTCCAGCGCCGGTCCTGGTTGAAGCCCGGCAGCAGGATCGGCACATCGCTTGCACCGGCGAAGCGCACCACGAAGGCGCTCGACGGGGCGGCCAGCCCTTCGACATGATCGACCGTCAGGCGCGGCACCAGCGTCCAGCCCGAACGGCCCAGCGCCTGGCTGCCGCTCAGCGCAAAGCCGGCGCGGGCTTCGAAGCGGCGGTCACGGATGGTGTCCACCGTCATGGCGAGGTCAGCCCCCTGCTCGCGATAGCCAGCCAGGTTGTTCATGCTGGCCTTCAGGCCAAGGCGCGGCGTCAGCATCAGGCCCTCGGTCAGGCCCATGTTGACCCCGGCTTCGGCCTGCAGGGCCGCGCTGGTGGCGCGGGCCTGGCCATTGAGGTTGGTGACGCCCACTTCGAACACGTTGCGCCTGAGGCCGATGTCCGAGAAGCTGGCGCTGCCCATCATGGCCACATAGCTGCCACCGCCCATGCGATAGCTGCCATAGGCCATCGCCTGGCCTGTGCGCACGTCGGTGCGGCCGGACGTGAGGTTGGCCTGGCCGTTCTGGAAGCCCACCGCCGAACCGACGGTCAGACCATCGGTGGCTTCAACTTCCAGGCCCATTGCCATGTGCCAGGTCGAGCGCACGTCATTGCCGCTGCCCGCCAGGCTGGCCCGGCTGGTCTCGAAGCCCATGGCGACAAAGCCGCTCATGTTCTCCGGCAGGTGGCCGAAGGCCTGGTTGCTGGCGGCAAGCCGGCCCTGGAAGCTGGCCTGGCTCATCTGCGCTTCACCCAGCGTGTTCTGCCGGGCGGCCACCGCCATCGCACCGGGCGTGCCGATCATCGAGAAGCGGCCGTTCTGGGCACCGCTGCCCAGCATCGGCAGGCGATCAGAGACGATGTTGGTCAGCGTTGTCGTCTGCAGGGCGCCCATCATCTGGGCTTCACGCGCCATGGTCGGAACCATGCTGCCGAAGGCGGCCTGCAGCTGCTGCGGGCCCATCCAGTCCAGCACGCCATAGACATTGGCTAGATTGCCGTAGAAGTTGCCGCGCAGCGTGTCGAGCGCCGAGGCCAGCGCCCGGTTTTGCGGCGTGTTGCGGCCGATCATCTCGACAAAGCTGCCGGGCGTGATGGTCGCAACCACCTGGTTCGCCTGATACGACAGCACCGGGCGCAGCACGCCCTGGAACGCCTTGGTGACATCGAACGTGCCGGACACGCCCTCACCGGCGGTGGCGATCACGAAGCTCTGCCCCGGGCGCGGCGCGGCGCCCCTGGCCTTGTTCAGCACCAGCGCACCGCCCAGCCCGAGTTCGCCCGTCACCGCCAGAAGGTCGGCACCGGCGCGGCCCATGTCCACGAACAGCGCCGAAGCGGACGAGAAGACCGCATTGCCATCAACCGTCAGCGTGCCGACAGTGTCGACGCCGCCCGGCGCCACGATGGCAGCGCCCACGGTGAGGAAGTTGGTCTCGATCGTGCCCGAACCGGTGATGAAGCCGGTCAGCGCCAAAACCTCGCGGGCCTTCAGCGTGCCATCGACATTGGTCCAGCCCATCATCTGGTTGTAGTCAGCCACCACGCCCAGGCGGCCATCCCTGCGGATGTCGAGCTTGGCGCCCAGGTTGTTCATGGTCAGCACGTCGACGGTGACATCTGCCGAAAGCCCGGTGGTGCCAGCCTGGTCGAGGGTGATGTCGTAATATTTCGGCTTGGCGTTGCCCAGGAAACGGCTGCCCTCGATATTGTCGGGCACAAAGCCGCTGCTGCCGGGGCCGCCGGCGATGACGAGGCTGGTGCCGTCACCCGTGGGCAGGTCGACGCTGAACGGATCGAGGCCGATGCAGTCCTCGACGAAGCAGACCTCGCCGAACTTCGGCGTGTTGCGCGAGACGCCAACACCGCGCGCATCAGGCAGGCCCGTTTCCAGTGCACCGTTCCGGATCACCGTGTAGTTGGGATCCATGTTCTGCACCCAGTGATTGGGGTCAGTCCATTCGCCATCGCCGGCCTTGGCGCTGGCATAGACGTAAGGGTTGTTCTCGACGATCGTGTCCCAGAACATGAACAGCGGTTGATAGAAGCTGGTCGTGCCGTAGGACGAGAAGGGCTGCGCACCGAAGAAGCGGCTGCCGCCGGACAGCACGCCGGCCACGACCTGGCGGTCGAAGGCCTGATCGACGATCAGCGGCCCACCGGAATCGCCGCCGCCGGTGGTGCCTTCATTGGGCAGCGCCGCGCCGCGGAAGATGTCGAAATCGAAGTTCGTGACGGTGCCCGGCAGGCGCGTCGGATCATCGAAATCCAGCTGGTACAGCGTCTGGAACAGCGTCGGCGAGACATCGGAGCCGAACAGCAGCAGGTTGCGCTCCTGCAGCGATCCCAGCACCGACAGAATATTCTCCACGGCCCGGCGCCGGAAGCCGCCCGACACGTTTGCGCCGGTGAGCGCGGTTCCGGTGTTGCCATAACCGGTCAGCGTCACATGAACCTGCTCCTCCAGCGGGGAGAACAGCATGGCCCAGGTCGGGATGCCTTCGGCGCGCGTGTCGAGCGTGGCGATCGCCACGTCGGCATGGATGAAGCTCAGGCCGGGGCCGAGATCGAGCGAACGCTCGTCAAACCAGAGGTGGCTGACATTGAAGCCCAGTCGTGCGGTATCGGTGGCGAAGAGCGTGCCGCCATCCAGACCAAGCCAGCGGCGCACCGTCGGCAGGGTGAAGTCCTCGAAGAAGAAGCCGAGACCGATGCCGCCCTCGTTGCCGCCATATTCATTGGCGGCGCGCGGTGCCCGTTCGCCGGTGACCGGGTTGACGACGCGCGTGTTGACGCAGTGCGCCGCGAAGATGACGGCGCGCGGGTTGATCAGTGAACCGGTGCACAGCCCAATGGACGTGGAACCCGGCACCCGGCTGATCATCTGACCGATGCCGTTGACACCCTGGCTCAGCACGCCGGCGGGCGGCGGCTGGTTGGGATCGAAATTGAGATTCGGCACGATCAGGGAGCTGTCCTCAACCTGCATGCTGCTCATCACCGGGCCTGCCACACCCTGTGCCATGGACGGCACCGCCGTCAGCGCCGTCGAAACCGCAAGCGCCGCACTAAGGCGGCGCGCCAACATCCTGTTCAACATCTTACGTCCCCCAATCATGCCCGACTCTGGCAGTGATGGAGGCTAGGCCCGGTCGTTACATCTGTAAATATCCGTAAACAGATGTGGCGCCCTCAAGGCTGTGGGCAAATTGTGCTTTCGAAGGAGAGGAGAGGCTGCTGCGCCCAGATGCCGCGCTGACTGAGGGTCAGCGGGCGGTGTTGGCCCAGCACTCCATTTCGACCCGCGCCCCCAGTGCCAGCCCGTCAACGCCCATGGCGCTGCGCGATGGCAACCGATCTGGCTTGAAATAGGTCAGATAGATGCGGTTGAAGGCCGGCCATTCCGCCATGTCCGCCAGCATCACGGTGCATTTGAACACATCGTCGAAGCCCAGCCCACGTGCCTTCAGCGTGTTGCCGATGTTGGTGAACATCTGCCGCGCTTCCGCTTCCAGTCCACCTGGCACCACCTTCAGCTCGCCCGGCAGGGCGCCAAGCTGGCCGGAGAGGTAGAGGACCCCGCCAACCTCGGTCGCTTCGGAAAACGGCAGGCCGGCGGCCACCGCCGGCGGTGACTGGTGATAGATGGTCGGCGCCGCCAGCGCCGGCGCCGCGCCGCCCAGCAGGCAGACGAACAGCGCCGCGCGGTTCACCATCACTACCGTCTCAGTGGCCACCGCCGTTCAGGCCCTTGACGATATTCTCCACCATCTTCTTGGCATCGGCCAGCAGCATCATGGTGTTGTCGGCATAGAAGACCGGGTTGTCGACGCCGGCATAACCGACACCGCCCATCGAGCGCTTCACGAACAGCACCGTCTTGGCCTTTTCCACGTCGAGGATCGGCATGCCGTAGATGGGCGAGCTCTTGTCGGTCTTCGCAAGGGGGTTGGTCACGTCGTTGGCGCCGATCACGAAGGCGACATCGCACTGGCCAAACTCGCTGTTGATGTCCTCCAGCTCGAACACCTCGTCGTATGGCACATTGGCTTCGGCAAGCAGCACGTTCATGTGGCCGGGCATGCGGCCAGCGACCGGGTGGATGGCATATTTGACCGAGACGCCTTCCTTCTTGAGCAGATCACCCATCTCGCGCAGCGCGTGCTGCGCCTGGGAGACGGCCATGCCATAGCCCGGCACGATGATCACGCTCTCGGCGTTCTGCATGATGAAGGCGGCATCGTCGGCGCTGCCGGCCTTGTAGCTCTTCTGGATGGCCGCGCCCTTCTCGCCGGCCGGGCCGGCATCGGCGCCGAAGCCACCGGCGATGACGCTGATGAAGCTGCGGTTCATGGCGCGGCACATGATGTAGGAGAGGATCGCGCCCGAGGAGCCGACCAGCGCACCGGTGATGATCATCGCGGTGTTCTGCAGTGTGAAGCCCATCGCCGCAGCGGCCCAGCCCGAATAGCTGTTCAGCATGGAGATGACGACCGGCATGTCCGCCCCGCCGATCGGAATGATCAGCGTGACGCCGATCAGGAAGCTCAGCGCCAGGATGATCCACAGCAGCGGCCCCTGCCCCGCCGCGGCGGCGGCATCGGTGGCGAAAACGCCGGTAAGGATCAGGATGCCGGCCAGCACGCCCAGGTTCAGAACATGGCGGCCCGGCAACAGGATCGGCGAGCCCGACATGCGGCCCGAAAGCTTGAGGAAGGCGATGATCGAGCCGGAGAAGGTGATCGCGCCGATGGCGACACCAAGGCCCATTTCGACGCGGGACACGGCCAGGATGGCGCCGGCATCATCGACGATGCCGAACGCTGCCGGGTTGAGATAGGCGGCGCAACCGACCAGCACGGCGGCCATGCCGACAAGGCTGTGGAAGCCGGCGACCAGTTCCGGCATGGCCGTCATCTGGATGCGCTGGGCGATCACCCAGCCGATGCCGCCGCCGATGGCGATGGCGCCGATGATCAGCGGCAGGCCGGTCGGATGCAGGGCGAGCGTGGTGCCGACGGCAATCAGCATCCCGATCATGCCGTTGCGGTTGCCGGCCTGGCTGGACTCCGGTGACGAAAGCCCGCGCAGAGAGAGGATGAAGAGGACACCGGCAACGAGATAGGCCAGAACGGCCCAGGCCGGGGTGGCGGCGACAGCGTGTTCCATGGTCGTTCAGCCCTGCCTTACTTCGAAGCCGCCGGCTTCTTGTCTTTCTTCTTGTACATGGCGAGCATGCGCCGCGTGACGGCAAAGCCGCCGAAGATGTTGATGCTGGCCAGCACCACGCCAGCGAGGCCCAGCCACATCGACAGGCCGCCGCCTTCCGTGATGGCCCCGGCCGCCGCTGCGATCAGCGCGCCGACGATGATGACCGAGGAAATGGCGTTGGTGACGGCCATCAGCGGCGTGTGCAGCGCCGGGGTGACTGACCAGACGACATAATAGCCGACGAACACCGCCAGCACGAAGATCGACAGGATCGACAGGAAATCCATGGGCGCGTCCCCTTAACCCAGCAACCGTTCGTTGACGACCTTGCCGCCTTCGGTGAGCTTGATGCCCTTCACGATGTCATCATCGGCGGGCCACACGGCGGCTTTCGCCTCCTTGTCCCAGAAGGCGGCGATCATGTTGTAGAGGTTGCGGCTGTAGAGCGCCGAGGCATCCGGCGCCATCCGGCTGGCCGGATTGCCGTGGCCGATGATCTTGACGCCGTGACGCTCAACCACCTGCCCGGCAACGGCACCTTCGACGTTGCCGCCCGAATCCACTGCGAGATCGACGATCACGCTGCCGGGGCGCATGGAAGCGACCTGTGCGTCCGAGATCAGGCGCGGTGCCGGCCGGCCGGGGATCAGCGCAGTGGTGATGACGATGTCCTGCTTCGCGATGTGGCTGGAGACGAGCTCGGCCTGGGCGGCCTTGTACTCATCGCTCATTTCCGTGGCATAGCCGCCGGCACCCTCACCCTCGATGCCGGCCACCTTCTCGACGAAGATCGCCTTGGCACCCAGCGATTCAATCTGCTCCTTGGTGGCCGAGCGCACATCGGTGGCGGACACGACCGCGCCCAGGCGGCGGGCAGTGGCAATCGCCTGCAGGCCGGCAACGCCGACGCCCATGATGAAGACGCGCGCCGCGCTGATGGTGCCGGCGGCCGTCATCATCATCGGAAAGGCGCGGCCATAGGCTTCCGCGCCATCGATCACCGCCTTGTAGCCGGCGAGGTTGGACTGCGACGACAGCACGTCCATAGACTGGGCGCGCGTGGTGCGCGGCATGAACTCCATGGCATAGGCGACGATGCCAGCCTTGGCATAATCGTCGATCTTGGCGCGATCATTGAAGGGTGACAGGATGGCAGCGAGGATGGCGCCCCGCTTTATGCCCTTCAGATCGGCGACCTGTGGGCCCTGCACGCCCAGCACCATGTCGGCATCCCCGATCACGTCGGCGCGGCTGCCCACGCTGGCCCCGGCCGCCGTGTAATCGGCATCGCTGATGCGCGCGCCGGCGCCAGCGCCGGATTCCAGCGCCACGCTGGCGCCCAGGCCGATCAGCTTCTTCACCGTTTCCGGAGTCGCGGCCACGCGCGTCTCGATGGCCGCCGTTTCCTTCAGCACCGCAATCTTCATCGATGGATCCCCCAGGATGCCCAGCTCAGGCCGTTCAGACCAGGAACAGGTAGAGCGCCAGCACGACGGTGACGACGAAGATGGTCCCCCACTTGGTGAAGCTGGTGAAGCTCTCGTAGGTCGCGCGGTGCTTCTCGTTGAACTGTTCGTTGCTGGCCATGACAGGCAAAACCCTCGAAAATTGCGCAAGCGTGCCGCGCCGCAGCACGGCAGGCATGCCTGTTAGCAGCTTGAACGCCGCTGTGAAGGGGCAAATGCCGGCAGCCCCCGGCGCCCTGACGTTCACGAGAGGGCTGGATGGCAGGCGCGCCACAAGGCCAGGGCCTGCACGGTCTCGGCCACGTCGTGCACCCTGAGCAGCTGCACGCCGGCATTGGCGCCTGCGATCGCGATGGCCAGGCTGCCGGGCAATCGCGCGTCCACCGGCACATCGCCTGCCAGCTTCGAAATCAGTGACTTGCGGCTGGCACCCAGCAGGATCGGCACGCCCAGCCCATGCAGCAGCGACAGGCCCTTCAACAGCGCCAGATTGTGATCCAGCCCCTTGCCAAAGCCGATGCCGGGATCGGCGATGATGGCATCTGCCGGCACGCCCGCGGCCGTGACTGCGGCAATCCGTCCCTCCAGCCAGTCGAACACGTCGAGCAGTGCGTTGTCATACTGCGGGGCCAATTGCATCGTTTCGGGCGTGCCCTGGTGGTGCATCAGCACGCACGGGCAGCCGCGCTGCGCGACCAGCGGCAGAGCTGCCTGATCGTGGGTCAGCGCGCTGACATCATTGACGATCAGCGCCCCGGCATCGAGCGCCGCGTCCATCACCGCAGCCTTGCGCGTGTCGATGGAGAACGGAAGTCCCCCCAACCCCTCCCACAAGGGCGCCAGCCGGGCCAGTTCATCCGCCACCGGCAGTTGTGCCGCGCCGGGCCGCGTTGATTCCGCGCCGACATCGATGATCGCAGCGCCGGCCGCTTGCATGGCGCGGGCGGCCGCGACGGCTGTTTCAGGCGCCGCATGGCGCCCGCCATCGGAAAAGCTGTCGGGCGTGACGTTCAATATGCCCATCACCAGCGGCAGCGGCCCTGAAAGACGCGCCCTCAGCCCCCGCGGCCGGGTCAGGCGGTCCCGCCAGTCCGCCGGCACATCGGCAGCCGCGATGATCCCCTCGCTGCCCGCCCGGGTCAGCACCTCGGCGCGCGCAAAGGAAAAGGGGCCGCCAGCCAGTGGCAACCCCTCTCCTTCACTGATGAGCGGCCGGTAGTAGCGCCTCACCAGACCTTGATCCGCTGATCGGGCGGCAGGTAGAATTTCTCGCCCGGCTTCACGTTGAAGCTGTTGTACCACACGTCGAAGTTGCGCACGACATAGGGCCGGAAATGGCCCGGTGAGTGCGGGTCGACGGTCAGCAGATAGTTCAGGATCTCGTCGCGATACTTCTGGCGCCACACCTGGGAAAAGCCAAGGAAGAAGCGCTGGTCGCCGGTCCAGCCGGCGATGGTGGGCGCCGGCTTGCCGTTCAGGCTGCGCTTCCAGGCATCATAGGCGATGTTGAGACCAGCGAGGTCGGCGATATTCTCGCCCAGCGTCAGCTCGCCGTTGATCGCCTTGCCCGGCAGCGGTTCATAGGCGCCATACTGCGCCACCACCTTGTCGGTGAGCGCCTTGAAGCGCGTCTCATCCTCCTTGGTCCACCAGTCGCTGAGCTTGCCGTCCTTGTCGAACTTGCGACCCTGGTCATCGAAATGGTGGGTGATCTCGTGTCCGATCACCGCACCGATCGCGCCATAATTCACGGCGTCATCGGCGTTGGGGTCGAAGAAGGGCGCCTGCAGGATGGCAGCCGGGAACACGATCTCGTTCCACAGCGGGTTGGCATAGGCGTTCACCGTCATCGGTGTCATGCCCCATTCGCTCCTGTCGATCGGCTTGCCGATCTTGGCGAGCTGGCGATCATATTCGAAGCGGAAGGCGCGCCGCCCATTGCCCATCGCATCGCCGCGCACGATCTCCAGCTTCGAATAGTCGCGCCACTTGTCGGGATAACCGATCTTCGGCGTGAAGCTCGCCAGCTTGTCGCGCGCGGCCGCCCTCGTCTTCGGGTCCATCCACGCCAGATTGGCAAGCCTTGTGTCCATGGCGGCGATGATGTTCTTCACCATCGTGTCCGCCTTGGCCTTGGCTTCGGGCGGGAAATATCGTGCCACGTACAGCTCGCCGGCGGCCTCCCCCAGCAACCGCGAGGTGAAGTCCACCGCCCGCTTCCAGCGCGGCTGGAGCTCGGGCTGGCCGGTGAGCACCTTGTCGAAGGCGAATTGCGCATCCACGAAGGCCTTGGGCAGGAAGGCTGCCGCCTCGATCAGGATATGGACGGCCATATAGTCCTTCCATACCGCCGTCGGTTCGGACTGGAACAGGGCCGCCGCGCCCTTCACGGCCGAGGGGTTGGCAACAATGATCTGCGACTGGCCCTCAAGGCCGGTTGCCGTGAGGAACTGCGTCCAATCAAAGCCTGGATAGCTGGTCTCCACGGCCGTGCGGGCCACCGGGTTGTAGAGCTTGTCCACCTGCCGGCTTTCAACGCGCGTCCAGTGCGCCTTTGCGATCTTTTCCTCCAGCGCGTAGACGGCCGCCGCCCGCTCTGCCGCGCGATCTTGGCCGGCGAGGGTCAGCAGCTGGGCAATCATCACCTTGTAGGCATCGCGCGCGGCGGCAAAGCGCGGGTTCTGCATGTCGAGATAATAATCCCGATCGGGCAGCCCGAGCCCGCCCTGCCCCACATAGGCCGTCATGGTACCGGGGTTCTTCAGATCCTGCTCGACGCCGACATTGATCGGGCCGGCGACACCTTCGCGGTTGCCTTCGCCCATCAGGCGCGCCAGCGCGGCCTTGTCGGGCGCGGCGGCAATGGCATCGAGCAGCGGCTTGATCGGAGATATGCCCTTCGCCTCGATGGCGGCCTCGTCCATGAAGCTGGCATAGAAATCGCCCACCTTCTGGCCGTTGCTGCCCGGCGCATGGGTGACCTTGGCGGCGTCTTCGATGATCAGACGTGTGCGCTCCTGGCTGAGGTCCCTGAGCTTGGTGAACATGCCATAGTTGGACCGGTCAGCCGGGATCTCCAGCGCCTTCAGATAGGCGCCGCTGGTGTAGGCGACGAAATCGTCGCCGGGCTTGACGCCCTTGTCCATGCCGGCTTCGTCAAAGCCGAACTGGCCCAGTTCGGGCTTGCCCACGGCGGTTTCGGCGGCAAGCGCCGGCGCGCCCAGCGCCAGCAGGCTGACAGCAAGCAATAGGTTACGCATGAAGGTCCACTCCCATCTCGGATGAAGGGCGGTGTGTTAGCGCAACGATACGCAGGCCTTCAAGTCAGAAGGTTTGAACGCAACCGAAAACAGCAAGGACCACCGACAAGAACAAGGGTGCCAAGCATCAGGCGTTCGCCGCATTGGCCTGGCGAAACGCCTGGCGCTTGGCATCCAGGGGTACAAGCTGACCTTCCTCCTCGATATGCCAGAAGGTCCAGCCGTTGCAGCTTGGCAGGCCCTGTGCCGCCGCGCCCATCTGGTGGATGGACCCGGTGCGCCCGGCCATGTCGAGGCTGCCATCAGCGCGAACGCGGGCTCCTACCCGCCGGCCCGGACCCCACAGGCGTGTGCCGGGGCGGACATGGCCGCTCTCCACCAGACTGCCGAACGGGATGCGTGGCGCGGCGCGCTTGCCCTCGCTGATTTCCATGGCGCCGCCGTCCAGTGGCAGCAGGTTCGCAATGCGCTTCTCGGCGATGCGAACATATTTCTCCTCGCGCTCGATGCCGATCCACTGGCGGCCGAGCAGCTTGGCGACGGCGCCGGTGGTGCCGGTGCCGAAGAACGGGTCCAGCACCACGTCGCCCGGGCGGGTGCAGGCAATCAGGATGCGATACAGGAGGGCTTCCGGCTTCTGGGTCGGGTGCGCCTTGGTGCCGCCGTCCTTCAGCCGCTCAGCCCCGGTGCAGATCGGGATCACCCAGTCCGATCGCATCTGCACATCATCGTTCATCGCCTTCATGGCGTGATAGTTGAAGCAGGCGCGGCTGTGTTCCGATTTGGCCGCCCAGATCAGCGTTTCATGGGCATTGGTGAAGCGTGTGCCCTTGAAGTTGGGCATCGGGTTCGCCTTGCGCCAGACGATGTCGTTCAGGAGCCAGAAGCCTTCGTCCTGCAGCGCGGTGCCGACGCGGAAGATGTTGTGGTACGAGCCGATGGTCCAGATTGCGCCATCGGGCTTCAGCAGGCGCCGCGCGGCCTTAAGCCACTGGCGGGTGAAACGGTCATAGGCCTCGAAGCTGGAAAACTTGTCCCAATCGTCGGTGACGGCATCGACGTGGCTGCCATCCGGCCGGGCCAGATCGCCGCCCAACTGCAGATTGTAGGGCGGATCGGCGAAGATGAGATCAATGCTGCCGGCGGGCAGGCTGTTCATCATCTCGATGCAGTCGCCCATCAGGATACGACCGGTGTCGAGTTTTGGCGAAGCCTTGCGGCCGGCAAGGCCTGTGTCGGCCAGCAGCCGCTCGGCATCGCGCAGATCCGTCGCCCGAAAGCCCTTCATCGCCCAACATCCCTCTGGTTGCCCGGACGTGATGAGTCAGGCTGGAGTCCGCGTCAAGAATCATGTTGAATCAACGGGATTCCTCGAATCCATGGGAACGGGAATCAAACCGGGAACAGGCCCATATCTTGAGTCTCGCAGGCCCCGCCGGACTCAAGAGCTTGTGGTGTTGCCGCGGGGACTCACCCATGAATTTCTTCAAGACAAGCGCGGATGGGGGCAAAGCTGCGGCGGTGATGCATCGTCACGCCCAGCCGCCGCAGCGCTTCGGCATGGGCTGGCGTGCCATAACCCTGGTTCCGTGCCCAACCATAGCCGGGGTGCTCCACATCAAGCTCCGCCATCATCGCATCGCGCGTCACCTTGGCGATGATGGAGGCCGCACTGATGCACGGCTCCAGGCCATCGCCACCCACGATCGCCCGGGCCGGCCAGCGCCAATCCGGCAGCCGGTTGCCATCGACCAGTATCTGGAACGGTTCCGCGCCGCAGCTGTCTATCAAGGCCTCCACGGCGCGCACCATGGCAAGATGCGTGGCCTTGAGGATGTTCAAGGCATCGATCTCGGCCACGCTCGCTTGCCCCACCCCGACAAGACAGGCGCTGGCCTGAAGCTCGGTAAACAGGACCGCGCGCCGCTGCGCGCTCAGTTTCTTGCTGTCATCAAGGCCGGCCGGCACCGCTCCGCGCAGGATCACCGCCGCAGCCACCACGGGCCCGGCCCACGGTCCCCGCCCAGCCTCGTCCACCCCGACGATCAGCATGGCCGCTATTGCACCCGCCAGGGGGGGAAGCGCCGGTTCTCGCCGGCGGCATAGAGGCAGACGGGGTTACCGGCGGGATCGAGAAGCCGTGCTTCCCGCCACAGCCAGGTCTCAGACTTCGGCAACTGCGTGAACGTCACACCGGCGGCCCGCAGCCTCTCGACCCAGCCATCAAGATCGGCGGATTCCAGATAGACGGTGGCACCGCCCGCTTCGCCATGGCCGACATGCAAGGACAGGGTAACGCCATTGCCGGCGATCAGCCGGGCATAGCCATCAGCCGGGCTGTCGACGACCAGCTGCAGCCCCAATTGCCGGTAGAAGGCGATGGAGGCGGCGAGGTCACGTGCCGGCAGGGTGAACTGGTTGAGCACGGGTGGCAGCGCGGTGATGTCGTTGATCACGCAGCCATGGCCCATCGGCCCGGCCCCCTGTCCCAGCCCCGGTGAATCCAGCAGCGCCAGTCGCACGAAGGTCCGCGCCCGCTGCGCGGCTTCAACCAGGCGAAGCCCCTGCCCCAGACCGCAGGCCAGCGCGGATGACAATGTGCAGCCGGTGCCGTGGCTGCTGCTGGTGTCGATGCGACTGCCGGTGAAGGCGCTGTGCCCCTGCCGGGTCACCAGCCAGTCAGTAACGAGATCGCCGGCGAGATGCCCGCCCTTGGCCAGCACCGCGCGCGGCCCGGCATTCAGCAACTCCTGCGCGGCCAGCAGCAGGTCGGCCTCGTCCTGCACCTCGGTTTCGGTGAGTGCGACGATTTCCTGCACATTGGGGGTGATCACGCTGGCCATGGGCAGCAGCCGCTGCACCAGCGCCCATACCGCCTCCTCCTCGATCAAGAGATCGCCGCTGGTGGCGATCATCACCGGGTCCAGCACGATCGGCGCTTTCACGTCGGCCAGTGCGTCGGCCACCGCGTTCACCGTGGCTGCCGTGCCCAGCATGCCGATCTTGATGGCATCAACGCCGATATCATCGATGCAGGCGCGGATCTGCGCGGCCACGATGTCGGCCGGCACGGCATGCACCGCGCTGACGCCCAGCGTGTTCTGCACCGTCACCGCCGTCACCGCCGTCATCGCGTGGCCGCCAAGACAGGTGATCGTCTTGATGTCGGCCTGGATGCCGGCGCCGCCGCCACTGTCCGATCCGGCGATGCTGAGGATGCGGGCGGTCATGCAGCCATCACCGCCGCGCAGATGTCGTCCACCACTTGGCTCACCAGCGTCCTGTCCTCGCCTTCTGCCATCACGCGGATCAGCGGTTCAGTGCCTGATTTGCGGATCAGGATGCGCCCCTGCCCGGCCAGCCGCGCCTCGCCGGCGGCAATCGCGGCCTTCACGCTCTCGGCCTCCAGGGGCGCGCCACCCTTGAAGCGCACGTTCTTCAGCAGTTGCGGCAGCGGATCGAACAGGTGCAAAAGGTTGCTCGCCGGTTTGCCGCTCGCCACCAGTGCAGCCAGCACCTGCAGCGCCGCCACCAGTCCATCGCCCGTCGTCGCATGATCCGAAAGGATGATGTGGCCCGATTGCTCGCCGCCCACGTTGCAGCCCTTCGCACGCATCATTTCCAGCACATGGCGATCGCCCACCGCGGCGCGGTGCAGGCCGATGCCCTGCGCGGCGAGGAATCGCTCAAGCCCCAGGTTCGACATCACGGTCGCCACCAGCGCCCCGCCCTTCAGCGTGCCCGCTGTTGCCGCACGGGTCGCGATCAGCGCCATCAGCTGGTCGCCGTCCACGATCTGGCCGCGTTCATCCACCACGATCAGCCGATCGGCATCGCCATCCAGCGCGATGCCGATGTCGGCGCCCACCTCGATCACCTTCATCTGCAGCGCCTTGGGGTAGGTGGAGCCGACATGGTCGTTGACGTTGAAGCCGTCGGGCGCAACGCCGATCGCCGTCACCTCCGCCCCCAGTTCCCACAGCGCGGCGGGAGCCACCTTGTAGGCGGCGCCATGCGCGCAATCGATGACGATCTTCAGTCCATCCAGTCGCAGCTGATCGGGGAAGGTCGCCTTGGCAAAATGGATATAACGCCCCTGCGCGTCATCGATGCGCCGCGCCCGGCCGATCGCCGCGGGTTCGGCCAGTGCGATCTCAGCCTCCAGCAGCGCCTCGATGGCGGCTTCATCATCATCCGACAATTTGTAGCCATCGGGCCCGAACAACTTGATGCCATTGTCGTGATAGGGATTGTGGCTGGCGGAGATCATCACCCCCAGGTCCGCCCGCATCGACCTTGTAAGCATCGCCACCGCCGGTGTCGGCATCGGGCCAAGCAATGTCACGTCCATGCCGACGCTGGTGAAGCCGGCAACCAGCGCCGACTCCATCATGTAGCCTGAAAGCCGCGTGTCCTTGCCGATCACCACCCGGTGTGTGTGCGTGCCCCGCAGGAAATGCCGGCCAGCCGCCTGCCCCAGTTTCAGCGCCAGCGCCGCCGTCATCGGATGGCTGTTGGTGAGGCCCCGGATCCCGTCGGTGCCAAAATAGCGGCGCTGCTGCTTCCCTGTCATGGCCAATGGCTTTAGCGTCTGTCCGCGCGCTTGCCAAAGGAGGATGTGATGAAGACCCGCCGGATCGGCCCCCTCAGCGTTTCCGCCATCGGCCTTGGCTGCATGGGCATGGCCGGCACCGCGGGCCAGGCGGCGATGTATGGCCAGGTCGACCGGGCCGAGGCCATTGCCACCATTCACCACGCACTCGACATCGGCATCAACTTCTTCGACACCGCCGAAGTCTATGGCCCGTTCGCCAATGAGGAGCTGCTGGCCGAAGCGTTGGCCGGCCGCCGACATGAGGCGGTGATCGCCACCAAGTTCGGCTTTCGGATCGAAGATGGCCGGGTCGCCGGCGTCAACAGCCGGCCCGATCACATCCGCGCCGTGTGCGACGCCAGTCTGAAGCGCCTGAACATTGACGTGATCGACCTGTTCTACCAGCACCGTGTCGATCCCGCCGTGCCGATCGAGGATGTGGTGGGCACGCTGGCCGACCTGGTGCGCGAGGGCAAGATCAGGGCCATAGGCCTGTCCGAATGTTCCGCCGCCACTTTGCGCCGCGCCTGCGCCGTTCACCCCATCGCCGCGCTGCAAAGCGAATGGAGCCTGTGGGAACGCGGTGTCGAGGCCGAGATCGCGCCCACTGCCCGAGAACTCGGCGTGACATTCGTGCCCTTTTCACCGCTCGGGCGCGGCTTCCTCACCGGCAGCGTGCCGCGCGCTGAGGAACTGCCGTCCAGCGACTATCGCCACCACGACCCGCGCTACCAGGGCGCCAACTATGATGCCAACATGGCCGCCGTGGCCGTGGTGAAAAGCGTGGCGACCGCGCATGCTGCCTCGCCCGCGCAGGTTGCTGTCGCCTGGCTGCTCGCCAAGAACGGTTCTGGGGGCCCGGACGTGGTGCCCATCCCCGGCTGCAAGCGCCGCGCCACGCTGGAGGACACGGCGGGCGCTGCGACCCTGTCACTGACGCCGGCGGACATCACCGCCCTCGATGCCGCGCTGCCCGTCACCCACGGCGAGCGCTATGGCAGCAAGGCGGCGCTGGCGATGACTCGCCTGTGAAGCGCAGCTGGCGGAAATCGGCCATCATCTCCACGTCGCCTCTGGCTGGCGGCACGGCGGCGGCCTAGGTTCGGGTCGATGCACGCCCCCGTCGCCCCGCTCGTTCATGGACTCGACTTCGACACGATGAACGCCGCCCGCCTGGCGCGCGATTCGGCCTATGATGGCGTCTTCTTCATCGCCGTGAAGACCACCGGGATCTACTGCCGCCCGGTCTGCCGCGTGCGCCCACCGCTCACCCGCAACATAGCGTTCTATCCCAGCGCCGCTGCGGCGGAGCGGGCCGGCTATCGCCCCTGCCTGAAATGCCGCCCTGAAAGCGCGCCCTTCTGCCCGGCCTGGAACGGGACGAAGACCACCGTGGAACGCGCGCTGAAGCTGATCGATGCCGGCGCGCTGGATGGAGATGGCACGGTCGAGGCGCTGGCCACGCGCTGCGGCATCGGCGCCCGCCACCTCACCCGCCTGTTCCGCCAGCATCTGGGCGCCTCGCCAGTGGAGATGGCGCAAACCCGCCGGGTGCAGCGCGCAATGCAGATGATTGCGTGCACCGCCCTGCCGATGGCCGACATCGCCCATGCAGCAGGCTTTGCTTCCCTTCGCCGCTTCAACGAGGTGATCGCCGCCCGCTATGGCCGCAGTCCGACAGCGCTGCGAAGGGTCCGCCCGCACTTGACCGCCACCGCCTCAACCCACTAGGCCCATCGCCGGACAGATGGCCGAGTGGTTTAAGGCAGCGGTCTTGAAAACCGCCGTGGGTGCAAGCTCACCGTGGGTTCGAATCCCACTCTGTCCGCCATTTTTGTTGGGCGCGGATTTGCCGCCGACCCCCAACCCGTCAAATCCGCGCCTGTGTGGTTCGAACCTGCTCCCGGCAGGTCCGCCAGGGCTTCAGTCGGCCCGGTCCCAGACATAGGCGCGCCCGGTTGGCCCCAGGCGCAAGGTGAGGCGGCCATTCCCTTCAGTCTGCAAGGCAGTCGGTTGTGGTGGTGCCGGCTGTCGACATGCCGGACAGGGCGCCGGAAAGGGCGCCGGAAAGGGCGCCGGTTTGGGTCCCATCACGGCGATAGACATCATCGTGCACGGTCAATGTGCCGTCATCGCCCACTTCCGCGGTGAGATAGGTGACGATCACCGGGATCGGCTCGGCAAAGGGCAAGGTCTTCGTCTCGCGGCTGTTGTCCACGAACGCCTGCAGACTGTCCCGGCTGGCAGGTGGGCCCAGCAGGGTGGCGGCAAAGCCCATCGGGTCATCGACGCGGATGCAGCCATGGCTGAAGGCGCGCTTCTCGCGTTCGAACAGCGGCTTTGATGGCGTGTCGTGGATGCCCACGCTGTGGGCGTTGCGGAAATCCAGCTTCATGCGGCCCAACTGGTTGGCCGGCCCTGGCGCCTGGCGATAACGGCTGCCCTCGCGCACATAGCCCTGCGCCGCCGCCCGCTTCGGGTTGCGCGCCAGCAGCCGGCCAACGCTTTCGGCAACAATGCTGGCCGGCACCTCCCACCAAGGGTTGAGGATAACCCCGCGCGCCTGGCCCGTGAAGGTGGGGGTCGGCGTCCTGGGCTTTCCCAGGATGGCGCGCCAGCTGCCAAGGCGCGCCGCGCCATCATAAAGAGCGATCCGATAGGCGGGAATGTTGACCAGCAGCCAGCGGCCCTGCGGCAGCGGTTCGAGCGCTCGCCAACGCGCCAAGGACGCCGATACGGCCGCGCGTGCCTTCGGATCGAGGGCGGAAAGGTCCAGCCCCGACAGCAAATCCAGCTGTGACGTGGTTGCAGCGGCCGTTGGGGAGGGCGCAATTTCGGCCACCACCTGGCCGCCGACTGGCTCCGAGAACGCCGCCGCCACAAGTGCGAGGCCGGCGAACAGGGTGGTTTGCCGCCCAAATGGGGCGGCTGACCGCGTGTGGGACTGCAATTTTCGGTTCACCTGCATAGTGTGCCGTGTCATGCCACAACATGAAACCCCCGTATCACGTCCCATCGTCACGCGTCGTCTGCTGATCGGTGCCGGTCTTGCGGCCCCCGCCCTGCTCGCAGCCCGGCCCGCGCTTGCCGTCTCGGCAGGTTCCGCAACGCCCGATCCGCGCCTGCTGAAGCAGGCGCGCGAGGCCTTCAATCGCCATGGTGCGCGCATCACCCACAGGTCCGTGATCGCCATCGCCGATTACAGCCTGCACAGCGCCCAGCCCCGCTTTTTCCTCTATGCACCAGACAGCGGCCAGGTGACGGCGCTGCGCGTCGCCCATGGCCGCGGCTCCGATCCCGGACACACAGGCTTCCTGCAGCGCTTTTCGGCCCGGCCGGGCTCGGCGGCGAGCAGCGAGGGCGCCTATCTGGCCGGGCCGACCTATGTGGGTGGCCATGGCCGCTCCCGCCGGTTGATCGGCCTTGATCCTGAAAATGAAACCGCGATGGCCCGCGCCATCGTCATCCACGGTGCCTGGTATTGCGAACCGGGCGTGGTGCAGCAGACTGGCAAGCTCGGCCGCTCGGAAGGCTGCTTTGCCTTTTCGCAGAGTGATGTGGAACTGGTGCTGGCCCGCCTGCCCGAAGGCAGCCTGCTCTATTCCGGCCGCGCCTGATCGGGCAGTTCATAGCGCGACTGCACAAGCCCGGACGCAAAGCTGCGGGTGGAAACATGGTGCAACTGAAGATCTGCCCTCCCTGATCCGAACAGCGGCCGCCCCTGCCCCAGCAGCACGGGCAGCCGGCTGATCACCATGTCGCGGATCAGCCCGGCGGCCAGGCCGGCCTGGATCGTTTCGCCACCATCGACATAGATCCGGTGCCAGCCCGAATTGGCAGCCAGCCCGATGCCAGCCTCGAGGCTGCGCACGATCGTGACCTTCCCGGCCAGCCATTCCGGCAGCAGTGCCATCTCGAGGCGCCGGCTGAGCACCATCACCGGCAGCGTGAACGGCCATGGCTCGAAACCCATCACCGTTCGGAATGTCTCGCCACCCATCAGGATGCCGTCCATGCCGGCGATGAATTCGCCATAGCCATGGTCTTCGCCGCTGGCGCTGGCGGCGTTCAGCCAATCGATGCTGCCATCGGTGCGCGCTATGTAGCCGTCAAGGCTGGTGGCAATGAAGACATGACCGGAAACCATGGACGCCCAATGCGCTGGCCCGGCTGAACGGGGCCTGACAACGACGAAAAAGGGCGGCACCATTGATGGCGCCGCCCCCTTTCCTGTGGTTGGCCGCGAATTCAACGACCGTTGTTCATCACCTTGGTCCAGGCCTGCGCGAAGTCCCGCACCATCTTGGCGTGGCCGTCACTGGCACCATAGACTTCGGCCACCGCGCGCAGCTCGCTGTGGCTGCCGAACAGCAGGTCAACCGGGCTGGCCGTCCACTTCTTCTGGCCCGTGGTGCGGTCAACGCCGTCATACAGGCCTTCGGTGGCGGACTTCTGCCACCTGGTCTCCATGCCGAGCAGGTTCACGAACCAGTCGTTGGTCAGCACACCGGGCTTCGCCGTGAACACGCCCACCTTGCTGCCGCCCGCATTGGCATCCAGCACGCGCAGGCCGCCGACCAGCACGGTCATTTCCGGCACCGTCACGCCCAGCAGATTGGCGCGGTCCACCATCGCCTGTGTCGGGTTGTAGACGCTGTCCGCCATCCAGTAGTTGCGGAAGCCGTCAGCCTTGGGCTCCAGCACGGCAAAACTCGCCACGTCGGTCTGCGCCTGGGACGCGTCGGTGCGGCCCGGGTTCAGTGGCAGGCTCACCATCACGCCGGCATCCTTCGCAGCCTTTTCCACGGCGGCATTGCCGGCCAGCACGATCATGTCGGCCATGCTGATCTTGCGGCCGCCGGGCGCGGCCTTGTTGAAGTCAGCCTGAACGCGGCCCAGCACGGCCAGCACCCTGGCGATTTCGGCCGGGTCGTTGATCGCCCAGTCCTTCTGTGGCGCCAGCCGCAGCCGGGCTCCGTTGACGCCGCCGCGGCCATCGGTACCGCGGTAGGAGGCCGCCGCCGCCCAGGCGGTGCGCACGAGTTCGGGCACCGAAAGGCCGCTACCCAGCACCTTGCCCTTCAGGTCGGCGATGTCGGCCTCAGTCACCAGCGGGTGATCAACGGCCGGCACCGGGTCCTGCCAGCTCAGCACCTCCTTCGGCACCTCGCTGCCGATGTAGCGGGTGCGCGGGCCCATGTCGCGGTGGGTGAGCTTGAACCACGCGCGGGCGAAGGCATCTTCGAACGCCTTGGGGTTCTTCAGCCAGCCTTGTGTGATCTTGCGATAGGCCGGGTCCTCGCGCAGCGCCAGATCGGTGGTGAACATGATGGGCGCGTGGAACACGCCTTCGCGGTGGGCATCAGGAACGAACTTCTTGGCGTCCGCATCCTTGGGCACCCACTGGGTGGCGCCGGCCGGGCTCTTCGTCTTCACCCATTCGTTGCCATACAGGTTTTCCAGATACTGCATGGTCCACTGGGTGGGACTGGCGCTCCACGCGCCTTCCAGGCCGGAGGTGATGGTATCGGCGCCCATGCCGGTGCCATGCCTGTTCTCCCAGCCAAAACCCTGTTTCTCCAGGCTCTCGGCCGAAGGCTCCTTGCCCACGTTGCTGGCCGACGCAGCGCCGTGTGCCTTGCCGAAGGTGTGGCCACCCGCGATCAATGCGGCGGTTTCCTCGTCGTTCATTGCCATCCGGCCGAAGGTTTCGCGGATGTCCCTGGCGGCCAGCAGCGGATCAGGCACGCCGTTCGGGCCTTCCGGGTTCACGTAGATCAGGCCCATCTGCACGGCAGCCAGCGGGTTGGCCAGCTTGCGGCCTTCCGAATAGCGTTTGTCGTCCAGCATCTTGGCTTCCGGGCCCCAGTAGACCTTGTCGGCCTCCCAGTCGTCCTGGCGGCCGCCAGCAAAACCGAACGTCTTGAAGCCCATCGTTTCCAGCGACACGTTGCCGGCGAGCACCATCAGATCAGCCCACGACAGCGCGCGGCCATATTTGGCCTTCACCGGCCACAGCAGGCGCCGTGCCTTGTCGAGGTTGGCGTTGTCCGGCCAGGAATTCAGCGGCTCGAACCGCTGCTGGCCGCCGCCGGCGCCGCCGCGGCCGTCGGCGATGCGATAGGTGCCGGCCGAGTGCCAGGCCATGCGGATGAAGAACGGGCCATAATTGCCATAGTCGGCGGGCCACCACGGCTGGCTGGTGGTCAGCACCTTGGCGATGTCCGCCTTCACGGCCTTCAGGTCGAGCTTCGAAAACGCGGCAGCATAATCGAAATCGGCGCCATAGGGGTTGGACTGCGGCGCGTGGGCGCGCAGCGGCGACAGGTCGACCAGTTCCGGCCACCAGAACTGGGCGCTGGTGTTGGTCGAGATAGTGCTGCTCATCGATGCCTCCTGGGCGTTCGCCAGACTGGCGGTCATGCCGGTGACAGCCAGCGCGACGATGGATGCGAATGTGCGGTGCATGATGCTCCCCTTGTGCTTGCGTTGATATCAGGGGTTCTACGCCTGCCCAGCGCCATCGAGGAAATTGGGATTTGCGCTCAGTCTAATCGAGTTTCTGCGTAACTGGCTGGCCAGCGCGCACAAAAAAAGGCCGCCGCAGTGGCCGGCCCCTTTCGCGCCCGGTTCCTGAATGCTCAGTCCTTGGCGCGTTCAACGTAGCTGGAATCTTCCGTGTTGATCACGATGCGCGTGCCCACCTCGATGTGCGGCGGCACCATCACGCGGGCGCCCGATTCCACCGTGGCCGGCTTGTAGCTGGACGAAGCGGTCTGGCCCTTCACCACCGGTTCGGTGGCGATGATCTCCATGGTCACCCGGCTCGGCAGGGTGATGGACACCGGCTTGCCATCGAACATCAGGATCTTGCACTCGGCATTTTCCTGCAGGAACGTCACGCCATCACCGATCATCGCCTCCGTCAGGCTGATCTGGTCATAGGTCTCGTTGTTGATGAAGATATAGTCCTCACCATCCTTGTAGAGATAATTGTGACTCACTTCCTCGACGAAGGCGCGCTCCAGGCTGTCGGTGGTCTTCACCGTGATCACCGTCTTCACGCCATCGGCGATGCGGCGCATGTCGATGGTGGTGGTGGGCGTGCCCTTGCCGGGGCGGAAGGTTTCGGCCTTCAGCACGACATAGAGCTGGCCATCCTCGTGCTCGATCACCTGGCCCTTGCGGAAATTGCTCGCGATGTCCTTGACCATGATATCCCCTATGCGCCAACGCGCTTCAAATGCCGCTCGCCGTTAGGGCATCGGCCCCGGCCTGTTCAAGGAAATAAATCTTGCCCCGCCCCTTCTGGCACGCCGACATTCACGCCGACCGCCGGCCCTTCCTGATTGGTCGCAATCGCATCAAGGCGGCGCTGCGCCAGTGGTTCGCCGCCCGCGGCTTCATTGAAGTGGAATGCGGCGCGGTGCAGTTCTCCCCCGGCAACGAAACCCATCTGCACGGCTTCCCGGTGATCTGGCGCCCGGATGGCGGCGCCGAACAGACGCTCTATCTCCACACCAGCCCGGAGTTTGCTGCCAAGAAGCTGCTCGCCGCCGGCGAAACCCGCATCGTCGATTTCGCCCGCGTCTGGCGCAACGGCGAACAGGGGCCGCTGCACGCGCCCGAATTCACCATGGTGGAATGGTATCGGGCCGCCACCCCGGACAGCCCGGCGGACTGGACCGAGGTGATCGCCGACACAATCTCGCTGATCCGCACCGCGCAGCACATGGGCGATGGCCCGCTGCGCTGGCGCCGCCGCCAGTGCGACGCCATGGCCGAGCCCGAGATGCTGAGCGTCGCCGAGGCCTTCGCGCGCCACGCCGGCATCGATCTCGCCGCCTGCCTGGGGCGCCGCGATGCGCTCGCCGCCGAAGTTGCGCGCATCGGCCTGCCAGTGCGCGCGGACGATAGCTGGAGCGACCTGTTCAGCCGCGTGATCGTCACCATCGAACCCAAGCTGGGCAATGGCCGTGTCACCTTCCTCACCCATTATCCGCTGTGCGAGGCGGCGCTCGCCCGCCCCTGGGCCCCCGATCCGCGCTGGGCGGAACGCTTCGAGGCCTATGCCTGCGGGGTGGAACTGGCCAACGGTTTCGGCGAGTTGACCGACCCGGCGGAACAGCGCCGCCGCTTCGTGGCCGACATGGACGAGAAAGCGCGCATCTACGGCCGCCGCTATCCCATTGACGAGGATTTCATCGCGGCCCTTGCCGCCATGCCGCCGGCCAGCGGCGTGGCCCTGGGCTTCGATCGCCTTGCCCTGCTGGCCTTGGGCAGCACCGACATCAGGCAGGTGATCTGGACACCGTTTCCCGGCTGAAGAAGCCCAGCTTAAGCGCTGGAACCAGGAACAACACCAGGAACAGCGTGTTGCTGACCGCGTTGAGAGCAAAGCCTGTCGCCACCGACAGCGTTGAGTCCACCACATACCAGATCAGCACCGCCCGGCTGAGCCCGCGCCACACGGCCCGATCGGCGCCGCTCGCCCGCCACACCGCAAGCATCGCGCAGCCCCAGCCCAGCATGACCGCCCCCACCAGCGCCGCCGAGATCCGCATCCCCGGTGCATCGAAATGGCTGGCATCCACCGTGCCGCCGCTCACCACCCAATAAAACAGCCCCGCCCCGCCATCGAGCCCCGGCACCCCGGCACCCGAAAACAGACAGCCAAAGCCGATCGTCAGCCAGATCCAGGCGTGGAGCCAGCGTTCCCAGAAAGCGCGGTTCATGATCGTGTCTCCCGTGGTTGATACACCCATGGTGAGCCGGCCAGGGAAGCGCCGCAATTACCGGGGGAGTAGGACAGAAAGCCTCCGGCAGGCAGGAACTCGTCCCTGCACCCATTCATCAGGTCAGGCCGTCGTGCAGCTGAGCGCCGCGCCCGACGCCTCCAGCACCGGCTCGTCCACCCCCACAAACAGATGCCGCCGCGTCACCGCGCCAGCGCTGTTGTACTCCAGGCTCATCTGGTCGCCATCATGCACGAACCGCGTCACCTGCCCACCGCTGCTCACCTCAAACAGCCGGCCCTTCGGATCATACACCAGCTGCGCTCCCGCTGACGAGGCCACCAGCCGGTTCTCGACATCATAGGTGTAACTGGTCGTGCCATCAGCGGTGAGATTGCCGTTGGCATGGGCAATTCTGGGGACACGGGCAATTCCGGGGACACTATCCTAAGTTCCCAAGACCCGCCCGCCTTCGCGGTTCTGTCCGGCCGCTGGCGTGACCGGCGCACCATGCCACAGCCCGCCTGCGCAATCCACTCAGGGCCTCCCCCCAATTGACGGGTCCAGGGACGAGTCCCTGCCCGCCGGAGGCATCCACTCCCTTCACCCGAACATCATCCCCACGCTTACCTCCCACATCATTGCGCCGCCGCTCGCGTCTGGCATCATGCCTCTATGACGACCCGTCCCGACACGTCTGATCCCGGCCCGTTCGGCAGTGCGCTGAAGGCGGCGCGTGGCGGCCGGCGGCTGAGCCAGTTGGCGCTGGCGCTGGAGGCCGGGGTGAGTGCGCGGCATCTGTCGTTCCTGGAATCCGGGCGGGCAATGCCCAGTCGCGAGATGGTGCTGACCCTGGCCGAAGCGCTGGCGCTGCCGCTGTCGGCGCGCAACCAGCTGTTGAATGCCGCGGGTTTTGCCAGTGCCTATCCGTCCTCGCCACTGGGTTCCGAGGCGATTGCACCGTTCCGGCAGATCCTCACACAGATGATGGCAAACCATGCGCCCTTTCCGGCGCTGCTATGTGATCGCCATTGGAATGTGCTGGAAGCAAGCCCGTCTGCCGCCGCCATGCTCAGCCCACTGCTGGAGGGCTGGAGCGGCCCGCCAAATGTCTTCCGCCTCACGGCCTGCCACCCACGCGCCGGCGAATTCATCGCCAACCTGCCGGAGGTGCTGCACGACAGCCTGGAGCGGCTGGCGCTCGAACAATCGCTGGCCGCCGATGATCCGGTGCTGGCCGAACTGATCGCCGTCACCCGTTCCGCAGCTGCCCGCCACCCCTATCGCACGCGCACCCGATCGCCGGTGCTGCCGGTGAGCTATCGCGGGCCGGGCGGGCTGTTGAGCTTCCTCTCGGTCGTCGCTCAGTGCGGCACCAGCGAGGACGTGACTGTGCGCGATCTGAGGCTCGAACTGCTGTTCCCGGCCGACGAAGCAACGCGCGCCGCGTTCACACCCTGATCACGCACTTTCCGTCGATACGGCCCTCGCCCATCGCTGCGAAGGCGGCGTGCACGTCAGGCAGCGGCACCTCCAGCCCGATATGGGGCCTCATGTGGGCGGCGCGGGCATCGATTTCCCTTATATGCCGCGCGCCGGCCGCCGGGTCCTGCCGGCCCTGTTCGCCGGCGCGCACGCCGATCAGGGCGATTTCCTTCAGTAGCAGGCGGTTCAAGGGCAGCGACGGCCCGCGCCCGCCGACAAAGCCGATGATGGCATAGCGACCGCCGCGCCGGAGGGACTTGACCAGTGGCAGCACCATCGGCCCGGCGACCGGATCGAACACCAGGTCGATGTCCTTGAACGGGATTTCGGGATTGTCGCGATCGATCAGCAGCGCCTCCTGCGCGCCGGCCTCCCGCGCCAGTTGCAGGCGCGCTTCGGAGGACGCCACCGCCACCACATGTGCGCCCAGATGCACCGCCAGTTGCACCGCCGCCCGGCCCATGCCGCCACCAGCGCCCGTGATCAGCACCCGCTCCCCGGCCTTGAGGCCGCCCCGCTCCACCAGCCCCACCCAGGCGGTGAGCGCGCCCACGGTGAAGCCGGCGGCCTCTGCCAGCGAAAGGCCGGCGGGCACGGCGCGCACGGCTCGCGCCGGCAGGGTGATCCGCTCCGCCATCAGGCCAGATCGGGCGCCGATGATCACGTCATGGCCCATCAGCGCCTCGGCGCCGGCACCCGCCGCAATCACCGTGCCGCTGCCTTCGGTGCCGGGAATGAACGGCAGCTCCGGCTTGAACTGGTACCCGCCCTGCAGCATCAGAAAGTCGGGAAAGTTCAGGCTGGCATAGCGCACGGCCACCTGCACCTCGCCGGGCCCCGGCGCGGGTGGTTCCGGCCAGTTTTCATGCAGCGCCAGTCCGGACAGGTCGGGCGACAGGACGGAACAGACGGCCGCGCGCATGCCCATCACACAGGGTTCCGCTTCACCCACTGGCGGGCGACAATCATGCGCTGCATCTCGTTGGTGCCCTCGCCGATGCACAGGAACATGGCATCGCGATAATAGCGTTCGATCGGATATTCCTTCGAATAGCTGTAGCCACCGAAGATGCGCATCGCCTCCTGGGCGTTCTCGAAGGCGGCCTCGCTGGCGAAATATTTGGCCATGCCGGCTTCCATGTCGCAGCGCTCGCCGCGGTCATAGGCGGCGGCAGCGTCCATCGTCAGCAGGCGGGCGGCGCGAGCGCGGGTGACCATCTCGCCCAGCTTCAATTGGATGGCCTGGTGTTCGGCAATCGGCTTTCCCATCGTCTGGCGCGTTTGCGCATAGTCCGTCGCCAGCCTGAGCGCGCCTTCGGCGATGCCAGCCCCGCGCGCCGCCACGTTCACGCGGCCCAGCTCAAGGCCGCCAGTCGCCTGGAAGAACCCCTGCCCCTCGACGCCGCCGATCAGCTGGTCGGCCGGTATGCGATAATCGTCGAACACCAGCTCGGCCGTGTCGATCGACTTGTAGCCCAGCTTGTCGAACTTGCGGCCGGTGGTGAGGCCCTCATGCTTGTCGGCAATCACCAGGCTCATGCCGGTGTAGCGCGGGCTGGCCTCCGGATCGGTCTTTACCAGTACGGCAAAGCAGTCGGCGTGGATGGCGTTGGAAATCCAGGTTTTCGTGCCGTTGATCACATATTGATCCCCCTCCCGCCGCGCGACGGTGCGGATCGCCTGCAGATCGGTGCCGGCGTTTGGCTCGGTCAGCGCCAGGCCACCCCGGATCTCGCCGGTTGCCATGCGCGGCAGCCACCTGGCCTTCTGCTGCGGCGTGCCGAAGCGTTCGATGGCAGCGGCCATGATCAGGTGCGAATTGAAGATGCCGGTCAGCGCCATCCAGTGGCTGGAGATGGTCATCACGATGCGCGCATAGGTCGTGGCCGGCAGGCCAAGCCCGCCATGGTCCCGCCCGATGGTGGCGCCGAACAGGCCCATCTCCGCCATCTCGGCCACCAGTTCGGCCGGCCAGATGTCGCCATGGTCATGGTGCATCACCTGCGGGATCACCCGGCGCTCCAGCCAACGGTCGATGCTGTCAAGGAAGGCCGCTTCCTCCTCTGCGCTGATGCCTGTTGCCACGCGTCTCACCTTCCTACCCGTTCCCGGCGTCTTGATAGGGGCCGGGCGCCGCGTTGGCATCTGGCGTTTCGGTTGGGGTCAGCCAAGGGCGGCCAGCAGCGCCGCGTTGGTTGAGGGCGCAGCGTCCATCGGCGCCAGGTGTCCGCCGCCCGGGATCTGCGCGCTGGCCGAAGCCGGCTTCGGCCAGCGCTGCCCGGTGAGGCGGCGGACATGAAGGCCTGTTTGCCGTGGTGGGCTTTCAGGGCGTTGTTGAGGTTGGCGGCGTCGAGCGTCACCGCCGTCATGTCCTTAACGGTGATGGGGGCGTCGCAGGCGGGGGGCTTCCAGTGCTTGCGGCCTTCATCGACCGCCTGCCCTTACTCTCGCGCGATGATCTGTTCCAGACGATCGGCAGCGCGCGGCAGGCTGCCCATGTGAGTGGTGTGAAAGCGGTGAGCGATGTTCAAGACCGCCTTGGGCTTGCGTCCTGGGGTTGGCTGGGGCGCCAGGATTCGAACCTGGGAATGGCGGTACCAAAAACCGCTGCCTTACCGCTTGGCTACGCCCCAATCGCGAGAGCGCCGGTTAGGCAATCGTGGGCGCTTTGCCAAGCGCAAAAACGGCGCAGACATCCGGTGCGGGGGCGCGGTTTGACAGGGTGATGGTCACGCGCCACGCTGGCCAACATGAACAGCGCCATCCGCCTTTCCGAAAAATGGTTCAACCGCGCCCTGTGGCTGATCGCCCTGGTGTTCGCCTTCTTCCTGATCGGGCTGGGCAATGCCGTGGTTGGCGACCTGCCGCAGGTGGAAGCCGACCTGACCACGGAGCAGTTCCTGGCGCCGGAGGCCAAGGCGCTGCAGGCAAGGCGCGATGATGCCGGGGCGGCGCTGCGGCAGGCGCAGGACGCGCTGGACCAGGCCGAGCTGAAGCGGCAGGGCGCGGCGCGCGAGTATGAAGCGGCGCGCACCACCTTCGACAACTGGGTGGCGACCCGCCAGGCGACCGGCCGGCCGGAACAGGATGCGGAGCTGAAGGCCCGCACCGCGCAGCTGGATGAACTGAAGTCCGCCGAAAGCGCCCTTGCCCGCGCGGCGGAAGCCCAGCGCCAGGCGGTGCTGGATGCCCAGCAGGCCGATGCCAGTGCCAATGCCGCGCTGGAGCCTTATCGCACGGCGGCCCAAGAGCAGCTTTACGCGGCCGAGCAGGCCGCGGAACTGAGGGTCTTCCTCTATCGACTGGCCGTCACCCTGCCCCTGCTGGTCGTGGCGGGCTTCCTGTTTGCCAAGCAGCGCAAGAGCCGGTGGTGGCCGTTCGTGTGGGGCTTCATCTTCTTTGCGCTGTTCGCCTTCTTCGTGGAGTTGGTGCCCTATCTGCCCAGCTATGGCGGCTATGTGCGCTATTCGGTGGGGATCATCGTCACGCTGCTGGTCGGACGCTGGGCGATCATCGAGCTGAACAAATATCTGGAACGCCAGAAGGCCATCGAGGCGCAGCCGGACACGGTGCGGCGGCAGGACCTGGCCTATGACCAGGCGCTGGCGCGGCTGTCGAAGGGCGTGTGCGCCGGCTGCGAGCGGCCGGTGGACCTGAAGAATCCGGAGATCGACTTCTGCCCGCACTGCGGGATCGGGCTGTTCGAGGCGTGCCACAATTGCAGCGCGCGCAAGGGCAGCTTCTCGCCCTTCTGCCACCGGTGCGGGGCACGCGCGCAGCCGCACGGGGTCGAGGCGCAGCGCAAACCGGCCTAGGCCGGCCTAGGCGCGCGCCAGCAGGCGTTTGGCCTGTTCGACGTGCAGCACCTCCACCATCTGTCCATCCAGCGTGGCGACACCGCGCCCTTCGGCAAGGGCTTGCGTGTAGGCGTCGATCACCGCGTGGGCATGGGCGACTTGCGCTTGGGTAGGAGAAAAGACCTCGTTGCACGGATCAACCTGGCTGGGGTGAATCAGCGTCTTGCCATCAAAGCCCAGCAGCTTGCCCTGCGCGGCCTCGGCCCGTAAGGCGGCCTCGTTGCGAAACTCGGTGCACACCCCGTCGAAACAGGCGATGCCGGCGGCGCGCGCGGCCAGCACGATGGCGCACAGGCTGTAGAGCAGCGGCGTGCGGGCCGCATCGGTACCGCAATTCAGCGCCTTGGCGAGATCAGCCATCCCAGCAAGCAGCGCGCAGATGCCGGGCGTGGCGGCGATGGCGGGCGCGCCCAGGATGGCGGCGGGCGTCTCGATCATTGCCAGCAGCGGCCGGCCGCCAGCGCGCGCGACGAGGCCGGCGGCTTCCTCCGGCGTGTCGACCTTGGGCACCACGACGCCGGCAAAACCATCAACATGGGCAGCCGCCATGTCGGCTTCGTGCCAGGGCGTGCCGAGGCCATTGACGCGCAGGAACAGCTGCTTGCCATCCCAGCCCCCATGGAGCGCGGCGGCAACGGCGGCGGCGCGGGCATCGGCCTTGGCGTCGGGCTGCACCGCGTCTTCCAGATCAAGGATGACGGCATCGCAGGCAAGCGTGCGTGCCCTGGCAATGGCGCTGGCGCGGTTGGCCGGCAGATAGAGGACGGAGCGCAGGGTGGTGAAATCAGCCATGGCCGGCAGCATGGCAGCCGGCCCGGCAGCGATCAATCATCATCATTCCAGCCGGTCAGCGTGCCGCGCAGGCGGGTAAGCGCTGCCTTCTTGATCTGGCAGATGCGCGCGGCGCCCACGCCCAGCACCTGGCCGATTTCCTCAAGGTTCAGCTCCTCCACGAAATAGAGCTGCAGCACCTGCGCCTCGCGTTCCGGCAGCTCGGCGATGGCCGCGGCGATTGCGCGGCGACGGTCACCGGCTTCCAACACGTCGTGGGCATCGGGATCATCGCTGGCAAACCAGTCGCTGTGATCGGAATAGACATCGTCGAGCCGTTCGGTCTGCACCGCGTGGGTCTGTGCCATGGCGGCGCGATAATCGGCCACCTGCAGCTCCAGCGCGGCGGCCATCTCCTCATCGGTGGCACTGCGGCCCAGCTGCCCTTCCAGGCGCGCTCTCACCTGCCCCCATTCGCGCTTGCGGCGGATGGCGGAGCGCACCAGCGTGGCGCCCTTTCTGAGCTGATCGATCATGGCGCCGCGCACGCGCACGCTGGCATAGGTGGCAAAGGCGGCATGGCCGCGATCTTCAAAGCCGCGTGCCGCTTCGATGAGGGCGATCATGCCGATCTGCACCAGATCCTCGATGTCGATGGCGGTGGAAACGCGGGCATGCACATGCCAGGCGATGCGCCGCACCAGCTGGGTGTGGCTTGAAATCAGCCGTTCGGGATCGACCTGGGCGAGCCGGGCCGGGGCATAAGCGGCCACATCAAGGCCAAGGCGGGCGTCCATCAGGCGTCTCCTGCTTGGGGCGGCGAGGCGGCGGCGCCGATCACGGCCAGCACCTCCACGTCGCGGCTGTCGGGAATGTCGGGAAAGGCGAACACGGGCACGCGGGGCAGCCGGGCGTGGAGCAGCTGCCACAGCGGCCGGCGCAAGGCCGGCACGGTGACGATGGCAAAGCGGCGCGGACCGGCGAGCAGATCGGCGGTGGCGGCAGAGACGGCCTCGGCGACGCGGGTGACGAGCGCCGGGTCGAACGGGTGGGCGGTGCCGGGATTGGCGCGCACCGCCTGCACCAGCAGATGTTCCAGCCCCGGATCGACGGCGACAGCGGCCAGCGCGCCCTTCACCCCGGCCAGTTCCTGCACCAATGCGGCGCCCAGCGCGGGGCGGATCAGTTCCGCCAGTTCGGCCGGGTCCTGGCTCTTTGGCGCCGCCACCACCAGCGCGGCGGCGATGGAGCGCAGGTCGCGCAGGCTGATGCCCTCCTCCAGCAGGCGGGCCAGCACCTGCGCCACCACCGGGGCCGGCAGCGCCTTGGGGCTGAGCGCGGCGGCCAGCGCCGGGGCCTGATCGGCCAGCGTGTCGAGCAGGGCCTGCACCTCGTCCTGCCCCAGCAGGCGGTGGGCATGGGCCTGCAGCAGCTCGTTCAGATGCGTTCCGATGACGGCGGCGGGATCGACCACCGTGTAGCCGGCGGCTTCGGCCAGATCGGCATCGGCCGGGTCGATCCAGCGCGCCGGCAGGCCAAAGGCAGGATCGGCGACCGGGCGCCCGGCAATTTCGGTGGCGATGGGCCCGGCGGCGATAGCCAGCATGTCGTCGGGGAAGGCTTCGTCATCCCCCACCACCACACCGGCCAGCGTGATGCGATACTGGAAGGGCGACAGTGCCAGATCGTCGCGCACGCGCACCTGCGGCAGCACGAAGCCAAGATTTTTCGACAATTGGCGCCGCACTGCGGTGATGCGGGCCATCAGCGGTGCGCCGCGCCCCTCCTCCACCAGCGGCACCAGGCCAAATCCGATTTCCAGCTGGGCCGGGGCGCTGTCCGCCACGTCGGCCCAGTCGATGCGGCTGCTGTCGGCTTGGGGCTCGGGGGCGGCGCTGTCGGTTACAGGTGCGCTGGCGGGTTGTGGCCGCCGCGCCAGCCACAGCGCCAGGCCAGCGGCCGGCGCCACCACCAGCAGCGGCATGCCGGGCAGCAGGCCGATCAGCGCCAGGATCAGCGCGACCGGCAGCCAGGGCGCGGCGCGGCCGATCTGCGTGCCGACCTGGGCGGCGAGATCCTGCTGCTTGCCCACGCGGGTGACGACCATGGCCGCCGCGATCGACAGCAGCAGCGCCGGCACCTGCGCGACGAGGCCATCACCCACGGCGAGCAGCAGATAGGTACGCGCGGCATCGCCAAGCGGCAGATCGTGGGACACGGTGCCGAGGATGAGGCCGCCGATGATGTTGACAGCCAGGATCAACACGCCGGCAATCGCATCGCCCTTCACGAACTTGGATGCGCCGTCCATGGCGCCATGGAAATCGGCTTCGGTGGTCACCTCCAGGCGGCGGGCGCGGGCTTCGTCGGCGGTGATCTGGCCGGCGTTCAGATCGGCATCGATGGCCATCTGCTTGCCGGGCAGCGCATCCAGCGTGAAGCGGGCGGCGACTTCGGAGACGCGCCCGGCCCCCTTGGTGATCACCACCAGGTTGATGATCATGAGGACGGCAAAGACGAACAGGCCAACGACATAATCGCCGCCGACAAGGAAGCTGCCGAAAGCCTCGATCACATGGCCGGCCGCCGCCGTACCTTCATGGCCATGCACCAGCACGACGCGGGTGGAGGCGACGTTCAAGGCCAGGCGGAGCAGCGTGGCGTAGAGGAGGACAGTGGGGAAGGCCGAGAAATCGAGCGGCTGGCGGATGTTGACCGCCACCATCAGCACGGTCAGCGCCACCGCAATGCTGGCGATGAAGAAGATGTCGAGCAGCAGCGCCGGCAGCGGCACCACCATCAGGCCAAGCAGCACCAGCACCGCCAGCGGCACCAGGCTGGAGCGCGCGGACAGGCGCGCGGCGGGAAGCGCGAGGCCGGCCATCATTGCATCGCCGCCAGCACGAGATAGGCCATGCGGGCGCGGGCGGCGGCCAGTGCCGGATCAGCAGCCGCCGGAAGCGGCGCGGCGGCTGGCGGCAATCGGTTGCCGGTGGGCGGCAGGCTGGTGCCGGCGCCGTGGCGCTGGATGCGCGCCGCCACGATATCGTGCACCTCGGCCAGGCTGCGGGGGCGGCCATCGGCGGCGAAGAAGGTGGAGCGGTTGGCTGCGGCGGCCGCCGGCAGCAGGCTGGCAGCGGCCATGCCGGGGTTGGCGGCCATGGAGGTCAGGAACTTGATGGCCCCGCCCGCACCGAAAAAGGCGGCGAGGTAGAGATCGCTGGCCCCCGCCACCCGGCCGAGCGCGGATTCCAGTTTCGCTGCGTTGTCGCGAGTGAACTCGGCCGCCATCGTGGCAGCGACGTCGGCGTTGTGGCGCAGCGCAAAAATGGCCTGTTTCGCGGCCGGGCCAGCGCCAGCGCGCAGGGCATCGACGGCCCAGCCAAGCCCATGCGCCGCCCCGTGCCGGGCAACCACGCCCAGCCAGGTGGCATCGGTGAACTGGAACAGGCCGGTGGCGCTGGAGGTGCGGGCACGGGCGGTGGGATCAAGACCGGATTCCGCGCGCGCGTTGGCCAGCAGATAGGCAAAATCGACGCCCGTGCGCTGCGCAGCCTGGCCGATGGCGGCAACGATGGCCTGCTGGCGTGGCTGGAGGGTGATGGCCTGCGTCATGCGTGACGCTCTGCAAGCCCTGTGCCAATCATGGCTCAGGCCCAGCGGCCATCGCGGCCATAGGCCACCGGTTCAGGCCGCAGCGCGCCGGGGCGCAGCGCTGCCAGACGTTTTTCAACGCTGATCAGCTTGGCGCGGGCGCGCAGCATGGCCTCGCTGTTGAGATCGCGGGCCTGTTCAAGCGTCGCGCGCGGCAGCGGCGCCCCGGCAGCGACCGCCGCCTGAACGGCCGCCAGCGCATCGGCCTTGGTGGCCGTTGCCGCGGTGATGGCATCGGCATCCTCGCTGGCCAGCGCGTCAAGCTCGGCCCGGATGGCGCCGACCAGCGCGGCAGCGAGCTGTTCGGGATCGGCCGACATGGCGATCAGGGCCGGCCGCGATCAAGCCGCAGCATGGCTGCGGCAATGGCATCGGGATCGATGCGGAAGCTGCCGGCCTCGATCCCGGCCTTGATCGCGGCCACGCGCACCGCATCGACCGGCGGCGCCGCCGCCAGATCGGCCACCAGGCTCGCAGCGCCAGTTCCGGCGAGGCTGCCGGCAACCGGGCCCGCGGGCGCGGTGCGGCGCACCGGTTCGGCGGGGTTGGCCGCACTGCCCGCCCGGGCGGGGGCAAAGGTGGGAAGATTGCTGTTGCGGATGCCATCCATCATCGGAGATTTCCTTTCCTGCGCCGCCGTCCGGACCGGCGGGTCAACGCTGTTAACGGCCGTTGACCATGCAGCTTTAGCGGGTGAGCGACACGCGGCCGTCGGCCGCGATACGGCCCACAAAACGCCGGCCGGTGCTGCTTTTCAGCGCAATGCGGTCAGCTTCGGCATCGCGTTCGGCCACCGCTTCCATGCTGACGGCAAAGCCGGCACCGGCAGCTTCGACCAGCACCGTCTCGCCGCGGCGGATGGCGGGCCTGGGCTTCACCGCTGAGGCCTGGGGACCGGCCGGCTGGTCGATGGGCACATAGAGTGTCCAGGCCGGGTTGGCGCAGTCGGCGCGCACCACGTCGGCACGCGCCCAGCTGAGCGCGGGGGCCGGGCAGCGCGGCACCACCAGCCGCGGATCGAGGCGCGGGGCGGCGCCGGCAAAGCGGCTCACCTGGGCCGCCAGCGCCGCCACATCGTGCAGCACCCCCTGCCCGCGAGAGGGCGAGGCAAGGCACAGCGCCGCCAGCCCGGCCACCGCCAGGCCCAGATGCAGATCGCGGCGTGCGCGCCATTCGGGTGAGCGCGACTTAAGGTGATGGGTCATCGGCCGTTCCTCATTCTGCGACGGCGGCGCCGGGATGGGCTTTCCCCTTCCCGTCACCGGATGCCCTCCCCCGTCAGCAAGAAGCGCGCCAGCCTGCCCGTTCCCCCCTTGGGCGCTCTGGCCGGGCTTCACATCGGCCCGGAGCGCGGCAAATGTCTGCCGCTCCCCCCGGCAAGCGCTTGCCGCGTTCCGGGCCGTTACGGTCGCCACTGTCCCTGCCAGCGCCATTTGGCACGCCGGTTGCATTGCCGGCGGCATGACGACGCCCCTCGATACCGCCTTCGGCCTTTCGGCCACTGCGCTGCGCCTGCGCGGGCAGCGGCTCGACATCATTGCCGGCAACATCGCCAACGCCGCGACGCCGGGTTTCAAGGCGCGCGATCTCGATGTGGATGCGCTGCTGCGCCAGCAGGACAGCTTTGGACACGAGCTGGCGGGCGCTGGTCTCAAGTATCGCGCCGCCCTCCAGCCCAGTCTCGATGGCAACACGGTGGAACTGGCCACCGAACAGGCGGCCTTTGCCGAGAACGCCCTCAAATATCAGGCCAGCCTGGGGTTCCTGACCAGCCGCATCCAGACGCTGATGCGCGCCCTCAATGGAGGCGAAGGATGACGATTTCCACCTTCGACATTGCCGGCCGCGCCATGGCCGCCCAGCTGGTGCGGATGAACGCCATTGCCTCCAACCTTGCCAACGCCGGCAGCGTGGCGGGCAGCGAGACGGGCGCCTACCGCGCCTTGAAGCCCGTGTTTGCCACACGGCAGGAGGGTGCGACGGCCACGGTGGACGTGGCGCGCATGGCCCGCACCGGCGCCCCTGAAAAGCGGCTCGACCCCAGTCACCCGCTGGCCGATGCCACGGGACACGTGTGGGTGGCCGCCGTCGATCCCAACCAGGAGATGGTCGAAATGGTCGAAACCGCCCGGCACTATGCCAACAATGTCGAGGTGCTGGCCACCGCCCGCAGCCTTGCCACCGACACGCTGAGGCTCGGCAAGTGACCGACATCACGTCCCTCTCCGCCAAACTTCCGCCAGGCATTCCGGCCGCACGCCCGCCCACGCCGCCCGCGCCCAAGGCAACGCTGGGCCAGGCCGAGTTCCTGCGCCTGCTCACCGCACAGCTGAAGAACCAGGACCCGACAAAGCCGATCGACAACCTGGAGTATGTCCAGCAGATGGCGATGTTCTCCCAGATCAGCGCCACCACCGAAGGCAACCAGCGCCTCGACGCCATCGCCGCGCGCCTTGACGAGCTGATTGCCCTCACCCGCCCCAATCCCCCAGCAGGAGCCTGAGCCATGGCCTTCTATACTGCCTTTTCCGGCCTCACCGGCGCGCAGACCGAGATGGCGACCATCGCCAACAACATCGCCAACGTGTCCACCACCGGCTTCAAGCGCAGCCGGGTGGCGTTCGGCGACATCATCTCGACCTCGCCGCTGCAGAACCCGAACCGCATCGTGGGCGCCGGCACCACGGTGCGATCGATCACCCAGCAATTCCAGCAGGGGCCGACCGAAACCAGCACCTCCGCGCTCGACCTGGCGCTGGCTGGCGCGGGTTTCTTCGTGGTGAAATCGGGCGCCGGGGGGGTGCAGACGCACTTCACCCGCAACGGCAGCTTTGCCGTCACCGCCGATCGCTTCATCGTCGACAGTCAAGGCCGGCGGCTGCAATTGTTCCCCACCACCACCGATGGCGGCGTGCAGACCACCGCGCTTTCTTCCACCGTGCCGGCGCGGCTGCCGCTCACCTCTGGCACGCCGCAGGCCACCAGCCAGATCAACATCAGCGGCAATCTCGATCCCACCGCGCCGATCATCGCCAACCGGCCGATCTACACGCCCACCAACCCCTACCAGTTCGACCGCAATGATCCGGCGACCTTCAACAGCTCGACCTCGATCACCGTGTTCGACAGCCTGGGCAACCCGCTGGCGGCGACCATCTATTACATCAAGGATGCGGTGCCCTCCGCCGCCAGCCCGACGCATGACTGGACGGCACGCGTCTTCGTCGGCGACACCGAGATGACCGTGGGTGGCACACCGGGCATCCCGCTGCAGTTCGATGCCGCCGGCGTGATGGTCACCCCCACGACGCCCTTTGCCTTCGATCCCTTCACGCCCTTGAGCGGCGGCAACCAGATGGCGATCGCGGTTGATCATGGCACCGCCACCTTCCAGCAGGCCGGCCCGTTCAGCATTGCGCTGATCGAGCAGGACGGCATTTCCGCTGGCCAGCTGGAAAGTGTGTCGGTCGATCCCGATGGCCTGATGCGCGCCAGTTTTTCCAATGGTGAGGTGCAGGTGCTGGGCAAGGTGGCGCTGGCCAACTTCTCCAACCCGCAAGGCCTGAAGCAGACCGGCGATGCCAGCTGGGTGGTCACCCCGCAATCGGGCGAGCCGCTGATGGGCGAAGGCGGCCGCGGCGGCATCGGCACCATCCTGTCGGGCAACCTCGAACGGTCCAACGTCGATCTCACCGCCGAACTGGTCAACCTGATCGCCGCGCAACGCAACTTCCAGGCCTCTGCCAAGGCGATCGAGACCGACAACCAGCTGATGCAGACCATCATCAACCTGCGCAACTGATCGGGACTGAACGATGGACCGCCTGATCTACACCGCGCTCACCGGGCTGTCGGCGCGCAGCCGGCAGCAACAGGTGACGGCCAACAACCTCGCCAACGCCCAGGTACCGGGCTTTCGGCGCGAACTGGTGGTGCAGGAAGGCCGCTATCTGACGGCGCCGCGCAGTGCGTCGGGCGCGCATCAGGACCGCGTCCAGGCCGGCGCGCCCAGCCTTTCCACGCCGCGCGCCGGGGGGCGCACCGAAACCACAAGCCGCCCGCTCGATGTGGCGCTGGCCGGCGATGTCTGGCTGGCGGTGCAGGGGCCGGTGGTGGGCGGCCAGGTGCGCGAGGCCTACACGCGGCGCGGCGATCTGCAACTGTCCGCTGCCGGTCTCATCACCACCGGCGATGGCCGCGTGGTGGTGAACAGCGATGGCGCGCCGTTCTCGGCCCCGCCCGGCGCGCGGCTGACCATCGCTGCCGATGGCAGCGTCACGGCCGAGCTGCCGGACGGCCCGGTGGTGCTTGGCCGGCTGAAGCTGGTGGATGGCAGCGCACTCGACCCGCGCGACAAGGCCGCCGATGGCCTGTTCCTTCCCGAGGCGCCTCTGCCCGCCGATTCAGCGGCGCGGCTGGTATCCGGCGCGCTGGAAACCGCCAATGTCTCCAGCGCGCAGGCGCTGGTCGAGCTGGTCGAGGAACAGCGCGGCTTTGAAGTGAACGCCCGCCTGCTGCGGCTGGCGCAGGACATGGATGAACAGGGCGCGCGCTTGCTGCGCCTGACCAACTGAGGGGATGGCTCATGACCACCGCGCTCAATATCGCCCGCTCCGGCCTCGACGCGCTCGACCAGCGCATGAAGACCATCGCCAACAATCTCGCCAATGTCGCCACCACCGGCTTCAAGCGCGACCGGGCGAGCTTTGCCACCCTGCTCTATCAGGACGATCGCACGCCCGGCGCCGCCAGTGGCCCGGACACGCAATATGCCACCGGCCTGGGCACCGGCACCGGCGTGCGCGTGGTCGGCACCGAGCGCATCCATGCCCAGGGCACGCTGCTGCAGACCGACAATGCGCTGGATCTGGCCATCGACGGCGCCGGCTTCTTCGCCATCCAGCTGCCCGACGGCACGCAGGGCTTCACCCGCGATGGCGGCTTCAAGCTGTCAGCCAATGGCGAGCTGGTCACAGCCTCGGGCCTGCGGCTGGCGCAGCCGCTGACCATCCCTGATGGCGCCACCCAGGTGGTGATTGCTCCCGATGGCACGGTGACGGCGCAGGTCGCTGGGGAGGCGGCGCCTGTCGAGGTTGGCCAGCTCCAGCTCACCCGCTTCCTGAACCCCGCCGGGCTGATGCCGATCGGTGACAATCTCTACCGGGAATCGGCCGGCTCCGGCCCGCCAACGCTGGGCGTCGCCGGCCAGGCCGGCCTGGGCCAGATCCGCCAGGGCATGCTGGAAGGTTCCAACGTGTCGAGCGTGCAGGAACTGGTCGACATGATCGAGACACAGCGCGCCTACGAGATCAACTCCAAGGTGATCAACGCGGCCGACGAGATGAGCCGTTACGTGGTGCAGAATGTCTAGGCGCAGGCTGTCTGGGGCGGCGCTTGTGCTGCTGCTGGTCGCCACCCCTGCCCTGACGGGCCCGCGCCTGCGGCCGATCCCGCCGGCACTGCCAGCCGCGCCAGCGCCGCCGCTGGTGCCCACCGGCAGCCTGTTCGACGCCCAGCGCTTTGCCGGGCTGGTGACCGACCGCCGGGCGCGGCGGGTGGGCGACCTCATCACCATCAGGCTGGTGGAGCGGACCCGCGCCGCCAAGTCGGCCAGTGCCGACAGCGGGCGCGACAGCGACAATGGCCTGCGCTTCCCGCCGGCCATTCCCTTTGCCGCAACGCTGAACGAGGCGACGCAGGGCGGCAGCAGCCAGAGTTTCACCGGCAGTGGTTCGGCGGCCCAGAACAACGAACTGTTCGGCGAATTGACCGTCACCGTGGCCGAGGTGCTGCCCGGCGGCGTGCTGCGCGTGGCCGGTGAAAAGCGCCTCATCCTCAACCGCGGCGAGGAGCATCTGCAGCTGACCGGGCTGGTGCGGGTGGACGACCTGGGCTTTGACAACAGCGTGCCCTCCACCCGCGTCGCCGATGCCCGCATCCGCTTCGGCGGCACCGGCCAGGTGGCCGACAACAGCCGCCAGGGCTGGCTGGCGCGCTTCTTTGCCAAGATTGCGCCGCTGTGAGGTGGTGGCTTGCCTTGATGCTGCTGCTGGCAGCACCCGCACAGGCGGAACGCGTGAAGGACATCGCGCGCTTTGCCGGCGTGCGCGCCAACCAGTTGACAGGCTATGGCATCGTGGTCGGCCTCACCGGCACCGGTGACCAGAACCTGGAATTCACCATCCAGTCACTGAAATCGGCCGCCGCGCGCCTGGGCGTGCTGCTGCCACCCGGCGTCAACCCGCAGCTGCGCAATGCCGCCGCCGTGATGGTGACGGCTGAACTGCCGGCATTTGCAAAGCCCGGCCAGCGGCTCGACGTGACGGTGGCGGCGCTGGGTCAGGCCAAATCCCTGCGCGGCGGCACGCTGCTGATGACCGGCCTGCAGGGCGTGGACGGCGAGATCTATGCGCTCGCGCAAGGCAGCCTTGCCGTGGGCGGCTTTGGCGCCGAAGGCCGGGACGGCAGCCGCATCGTGGTGGGCACGCCCGCCACCGGACGGGTGCCGGCCGGTGCCATCGTCGAACGCGCCGTGCCCTCGCCCTTTGCCGGCACGGGGCCCTTGCTGCTTGATCTCAACGATCCCGATTTTTCCGCCGCACGCGCGGTGGCCGATGCCATCAATGGCACGCTGGGCGGCGGCGCGGCGGCCGAGGATGGCATCCGCATCCGGGTGACCGCGCCCGACGATCCGGCGCAGCGCATCGCGCTGGCTGCCCGCATCGAGGCGCTGGACGTGGCGCTCAGCCCGCCGCCGGCCCGCGTGATCGTCAATGCCCGAACCGGCACGGTGGTGATCTCGGGCGAGGTGCGCATCCTGCCGGCGGCCGTGGCGCACGGCAATCTGACGGTGCGGGTGACGGAAAACCAGCAGGCCAGCCAGCCCGGCCCGTTCGGGCGTGGGCAGACCGTGGTCACGGAGCAATCGACAGTGGAGGCCGAGGAGGCGCGCAACCGCATGAACCTGTTCGGCGGCGGCGCGCGGCTGGGCGACATCGTCGATGCGGTCAACGCGCTGGGGGCGGCGCCGGGCGACCTGGTGGCCATCCTGGAAGCCCTGAAGGCGGCCGGCGCGCTGCGCGCCGAACTGGTGGTGATCTGATGGAGCTGAAGCCGCTTCTCCTCACGCTGAAGCCGGCCGGGCTGCCGCTTGCTGCTGCGCCGGACGAGGCGAAGCTGGCAGCAGGGGCCGGCCGCGACTTCGAGGCGCTGCTGATCACCAACCTCCTGAAATCGGCCCGCAGCGAGGCGCTGGGCGATGATCTGATGGGCGGCAACAACCAGCTGCGCGACATGATCGATGAACAGCGCGGTCGGCTGGTGGCCGAGGCCGCGCCGCTGGGCCTGGCGCGGCTGATCGCGAAGGGGGCAGCGAAATGATGGACCTGCTGGCGCTGGGGCGTTCGGGCGTGCTGGCCTTCCAGACCGCGCTCAATGCCACCGGCGACAATGTCGCCAATGCCGATACGGCGGGCTTCGTGCGCCGCACCGTGCGGTTGGCGACCAGCCCGACCGGGCGCAGTGGGCCGATCGAGCGCGCCAGCCTGTTCGGCGCCGGCGTTATGGTGGGCGGCGTGGGCCGGGCAGTCGATGCGCTGAAGGCTGATGCGGCGCGCGTTGCCGGCTCCACCCACGCCCGCCATGCGGCGCGGCTGGACTGGCTTTCCCGGCTGGAATCGCTGGCGACCACCACCGATGTCGCAGGGCGTGTCGGCGCCTTCTTCGACAGCGCCACCGCGCTTGCTGCGGCGCCAACGCAGGCCGCCGCACGGGTGGCATTTCTGGCGGCGGCCGATGATGCCGCCAGCGCCTTTGCCGGACATGGCGCCGATCTTGAACGGCTGGGTGATGATGTGCGCGCCGAGACACTGATCTCGGTTCGGCGGGTGAATGACATCGCGGCTGCGCTGGCCCGCACGAACGAACTGCTCCGCCGCGGACAGGACGGCGACATTGCCGCGCTCGGCCTTCTCGACACGCGCGACCAGCTCCTCAATGATCTGGCCAGCGAGGTGCGCATTTCGGTGGACGAAGGCCCGCGCGGGGTGGTGGAGGTGAAGCTGGGCTTCGGGCCGGCAGCGGTGACTCTGGTCCCGCCGTTTGGCAACCCGGCGCGCATCGGGCTTTCCGGCGATGGCCAATCAGTGCTGATCAACCCCGATCACGCACCGCAGCCGGTGCGGCTGCCCGCCTCTGGCCGGCTGGCCGGGCTGATCGAGGCCGCCGCCCAGATCACCCGGGCCCGCGCCGCACTGGATGGCATGGCCACCGGCTTTGTCGGGCTGGTGAACGACTGGCATGCGCGCGGTATCGATATCGCCGGCCAGCCCGGCGAGGCGCTGTTTGCGACAACCGCCATTCGCACCACGGTGGGCCGCGCCAATGCCGGGCGCGCGCCGGTGGACGTGGTGCTGGCCGATGGCGCCCTGCCCGACCCGTCCGGCTATCGCCTGATCGCCGAGCCCGGCGGCTTCACGCTGGCGCGTGGCGACGGCAGCGCCAGCGTTTCGGGCCCGGGGCCGCTGCTGCTGGATGGGCTGACGATCACCATCGGTGCCGGTGCGGTGGCTGGGGACCAGTGGCAGTTCGAGCCACTCGCCGGCGCGCAGGGCCTGTCCCTGCGGGCGCTGCAGCCCCGGCAAGTGGCCGCGGCGGCGCGCTGGCAAGTGGATGGCCTGCCGGGCAACGCCGCGCGCACCCTGCCAACGGTGGTCGACGACACGGCAGCGCTGGCTCTGCCCGGCGGGGACGTGACGCCGCCGCCATGGCGTATCAGCGTGATTGCGGGCGGCCTGGCGGAGGTGCGCGATCCTGCCGGCGCCCTGCTCGCCACGGTGCCTGCCGATGGCAGCCTGACCGAAGGGCCGGGCATACGCTTCAGCATCCCGGCCGATGCCGCCGAGGGGGACAGCTTCCGCATCGCGCCCACCCCGCCCGGTGCGCAGGACAACCGCAACGCGCTCGAACTTGGCCGGCTGCGCCTGCAACCGGGCCCGAACGGCACGCTGGAGACCGAACTGGACGCCGATCTGTCGATCATCGGCGCCAGCGTTGCCGACACGCGCCGGCTGGAGACGGCGGCTGCAGCGCTGAAAGAGGACGCGGTGCGCGCCAATGATGCCGTGTCGGCGGTGGACCTGGAGTATGAGGCAGCCGAGCTGACCCGGCTGCAGGCGGCCTACCGCGCCAACGCCCAGGTGATCGGCGTGGCGCGCGACCTGTTCAACGAGATATTGGGCCTCACGCGATGATCCCGCCGCTGTCCTCCCGGCCAGGCCACGATGCCGGCGTGCGCCGCCTGACCAGCCTGTCGCAGCAATTGGCACAGGCGCAGGAACAGATTGCCACCGGCAAGCGCGTGGTGAAGCCCGGCGATGCCCCGGTGGCCTTTGCCCGCATCGCCACGCTGAAGCGCGCCGATGGCGCGGCCGAGGCGCAGCGCGCGGCAATGGACGCCGCCGCCGCCCGCCTTTCGGCCAGCGAGGTGGCGCTGGCCGGCATTGCCGACATCGTGATGCGCGCCCGCGAACTGGCGCTGGCAGCCGCCAATGAGACTCTTGCCGCCCCAGACCGCGCCGCCATGGCCGCCGAGGCGCGCGAACTGCTGGCCGCCGTGCGCGCTCTTGCCGAACAGCGCGGACCTGATGGCGAGGCACTCTTTGCCGGCGCCGGCGCGCCGCCGGCCTATGCGGATGACCCTGATGGCCTTGCCGCCTGGGCCGGCCTTGGCCGCCCGCCCGAGGTGGCCCTGGGCTCGCGGCTTCTGCCGGCCGGGATCACCGGGCCGGAGGCCTTTGGCGTCACCGCGCCTCTCGATCCGCTGGCACCGCCGCCTGATCCGGCGCTGCCGCCGCTACCCAGAGAGCGCAACCTGTTTGACAGCCTTGATCATCTTGCGGCCACGCTGGGCGAAACGCGCCCCGAGTTCTTTCGCGCCGGCATCGACGAGGCGATTGCGGCGGTGACCGGCCATGGTGACCGGCTGGCCGGCGCGCAGGCGCTGCTGGGCGCGCGCGCCGCCCGGCTGGAGGCGGAAGAAACCCGGCTCGACCGCACGCAGCTGGCACTGAAGACCGACATTTCGGCGCTGGAAGACACGGATCTGGCCGAGGCCGTCGCCCGGCTCGACCGGCTGGGCGTGGTGCTGGAGGCAGCGCAGGCGAGCTTTGCGCGGATCAGCCGGCTCTCCCTGTGGGACCAGATACGCTAGCTTAATCAAGGCGGGCGGGCGCCGTAACCACGATGACCCCTGTGTTTCGTGGAGCCGGCAGCCATCCATGTTGTCCATCGTTGGCCTAGTCGTGCTTATCGTCATGGTGTTCGGCGGTTTCGCCATCACCGGCGGCAGCTTGGGCCCGGTGCTGCACGCGCTGCCGCACGAATTCCTGATCATCGGCGGGGCTGCGGCCGGGGCAACGCTGGTGGCCACCGACATCAAGGGCATCAAGGCGATGGGCGCCGGCCTGGGCCGGGTGGTCAAGGGGCCCAAGTACAAGCGCGCCGATTATGGCGCCGCCATTTTCCTGACCGCGCGGCTGATGCGCCTGTTCCGCAGTGAGGGGCCCACCGCGGTCGAACCGCACATCGAGGATCCGAAGAGTTCCAGCATCTTCGCCGAATATCCGCAGTTTGCCGGCGACCATTTCTTTGTCGCACTGGTCACCGACTCCATCAGGCTGCTGGTGGTCTCTACAGGCACGCTGTCCCCCCAGGCCGTCGAGGACGTGATCGACAGCCATATCGAGACCCACCACCATGCCGCCCTGAAGCCGGTGGAGCGCCTGCAAACGATGTCGGACGCGCTGCCGGCGCTGGGCATCGTGGCGGCCGTGCTCGGTGTCATCAAGACGATGGGAAGCATCGATCAGCCGCCGGCGGTGCTGGGCGCCATGGTCGGTTCGGCGCTGGTCGGCACCTTCCTGGGCGTGCTGCTCTCCTATGGCATCGTCGGCCCGCTGGCGGCACGGCTGAAGGCGGTGATCGACGAGGATGGCGAGATCTACCTGGTGGTGCGCCGGGTGATCGTGGCCACGTTGCGCGGGCAGCCGCAACCACTGGTGATCGAAGCCGCGCGGACCGCCATCAGCCCCGCGCACCAGCCCAGCTTTGCCGAGATCTTCGACGGCATGCGGACGGCGCGCTGATGCCCGGGATGCGCGCATGAAGCCTGAAGGCGTCATCGAGCCGGAGATCGTCTACCGGAAGGTGAAGGCGCACGGCCATGCCCATCACGGCGGCGCCTGGAAGATCGCCTATGCTGATTTCGTGACGGCGATGATGGCCTTCTTCATGCTGCTGTGGATCCTGGGCGCCACCACGGAGGACCAGAGGAAGGGCATCGCCGACTATTTCACGCCCACCGTGATCCAGCTGCAGAACAGCGGCGGTTCCAACGGCCTGTTCGGCGGGCGCAGCGTGGTGGCGCCCGATGGCACGTCGGTGCGCCCGGAAACCTCCGGAACCCGACCCGTCACCTCGTCGGGCAGCGACGCGCCCAGCAACCAGCCCGGCGATGCCCGCGGCAAAAGTGCAGGCCGCGGTACGGTGACGGCGGCAGACGCAGCGCGCGCGGCTGACGAGGCCCGGCTCGAGACCCTGGAAAAGAAGCTCAAGGCGCGACTGGAGGCCGACCCAACGCTGAAGGGTCTCAAGGGCCAGGTGCGCTTCGTTAAGACCCGCGACGGGCTGAGGATCGACATTGTCGAGCGCGCGGACTTCGCCATGTTCGCGCTTGGCACCTCGGCGCCGACGCGCGAGGCCGGGCTGCTGGTGCAGACGGTGGCGCGGGCGATTGCCGACACGCCCAACCGGCTGACCGTGCGCGGCCACACCGATGCGCTGGGCTTCAGCAGCCGGAACGGCACATCCAACTGGAGCCTGTCGAGTGCACGGGCCGACGCCACACGCCGGCTGCTCAGCAGCGCCGGCATCGATCCCGGCCGTTTTCGCCGTATCGAGGGCGTCGCCGACACCGATCCCTATGTGAAGGATGCGCCGCTTGATCCCCGCAACCGGCGGATCAGCGTCACACTACTATATGAAGATACAGCCTGAACCGGCTGAGATTCATCTATTTCTGGGTAGACGGCACCGGTTCCACGCCGGTGATGCGGCCGTGGACGAGGTCCTGGTAATCCTGGGCCAGCGCCAGCGTCGTCTCGCCGACCTGGAAGCTCCATGGCCCGATTTCGGCCAGCGGCGTCACCTCGGCGGCTGACCCGGTGAGAAAGGCTTCCTGGAAGCTGCCCAGCTCCTCCGGCCAGATCGCGCGTTCGACCACCTTGATGCCGCGGCGCTGCGCCAGCGCGATCAGGCTGCGCCGGGTAATGCCATCAAGGAAGCAATCGGGGGTGGGCGTCACCAGTTCGCCATCCTTCAGGAAGAAGATGTTGGCGCCCGTCGCTTCCGCCACCTGGCCGCGCCAGTCCAGCATCAGCGCGTCATTATAGCCAGCCTGTTCGGCGGCGTGCTTGGAAAGCGTGCAGATCATGTAGAGGCCAGCGGCCTTGGCCCGCACCGGCGCGGTGTAGGGTGCCGGCCGCCGCCACGGCGCGATCATCAGCCTGAGGCCCTGGCGCAGCGCCTCAGGGCCGAAATAGGCACCCCATTCCCAGCAGGCAACGGCCAGGTGCGGCTTCGTCTTTTGCGCCGACACGCCCATCTGTTCGCTGCCGCGCCACGCCACCGGGCGCACATAGGCATTGGTGAGATTGTTGGCGGCCAGCGTCTGCCGGCAGGCCTCGTCAATCTGTTCCACCGTGTAAGGCAGCGGGAAGCCCATCATTGCCGCAGAATCGATCAGCCGCTGCGAGTGGGCAGAGAGCGCATAGATATGCCCGCCATAGGCCCGCGCACCTTCGAACACCGAGGAGGCATAGTGGAGGCCATGGGTGAGGATATGGACATTGGCCTCGCGCCAGGGTTTCAGTTCGCCGTCGAACCAGATGAAGCCGTCGCGGTCGTCAAAGGTGGCGTCGATCATGGCGGGCGGTTCCTGTGCAACTATTGTCTGTCCAGCGCTGGCGGCCTGAAACAATCATGTGGACGATGCATCCACCGCTTGCCGGCTGTTGCGCGCGCTGCTTGTGCCGGCATAGCCTTTGTGGCAGATAAGTCAACATGACTGTCCCATCTTCCCGCCCTGCCCCGGCCGCCATGCTGCGGGTGACGCCCGCCTCTGCGCTGTTCCTGCGCGAGGACGAGATCAGGCGCGGCATCGAGCTGCTCTATTTCGGCTACACCGCGATGATTCGCGGCGCCGATGCCATATTGGAAGCCCAGGGGCTGGGCCGCGCGCACCACCGGGCGCTCTATTTCATCGCGCGCCAGCCGGGCCTTTCGGTGGGCGAACTGATCGGCCTGCTGGGCATCACCAAGCAGTCCCTGGGCCGCGTGCTCACCGATCTCAACAGCGACGGCCTTTTGGAGCAGAAGGTGGGCACCAGCGACCGGCGGCAGCGGCTGCTGTTCCTGACCGCGGCCGGCGCAGCGCTTGAGGCGCGGTTGTTTGCCGAACTGGAACGCACCATGGCGCGCGCCTATGGCGAGGCTGGTCAGCACGCGGTGACGGGCTTCTGGGCCGTGCTGATGGGCCTGGTGCCGCCGGAAGGCCGCATGCAGGTCGAAGCGCTGCAGGGCTAACCCAGTTCGCGGGAGCGGGCGGTAGCAGCGGCCACCACCTGTTCGAGAAGCGGCGTGAGCGCCGGCGTCAGCACCTCGAGGCCGGCGGCGGTCGTGCCGCCCGGTGAGGTGACCCGTTCCCGCAGCGTGGCCGCCGGGGTGGCGGCATCATGGGCCGCCAGTGCCGCCGCGCCGATCACCGTCTGCCGGGCCAGCCGCATCGCCATCGCCGGATCAAGGCCGTTAGCCTCGCCCGCCCTGGCCAGCGCCTCGATGAAATGGAAGACATAGGCGGGGCCGGAGCCGGACACGGCGGTCACCGCATCGAACTGCGCCTCGTCCGCCAGCCACAGCGTCTGGCCCACGGGCTGGAACAGCGCTTCGGCAGCGCCCTGCACCAGATCCCCGTCCTTTGTGTAGAGCGCGGTGATGCCCTGCCCCACGGTGGCCGGCGTGTTGGGCATGGCGCGCACGATGCCGGCGCCGGGGAACAGCCGCGCCAGATCGCTCGTCGCGATGCCGGCCATCACCGAGATCACCAGCGTCATCGGCCCGATGCGCCCGGCCAGCGGCAGCACGGCAGATGACCAGACCTGCGGCTTGACGGCCAGCACCACGATATCCGGTTTGCCGGTTTCCGGCGGGCGCGGCAGCGCAGTGACGCCGGCCGGCAGCGCACGCGCCGCCGGATCAATCACGGTGACGGGCCCCAGCCCTTCGGCCAGCCAGCGGCGCAGCAGCGCGCCGCCCATGTTGCCACAGCCGATCAGCCAGATCGGCGCCGCTTCACTCATCTTGGTCCCTTGCTTGCTGTCTGGCCCCGCAGGGGCTCAGGCTTCCCCGGCGGTTTCGATCAGCGCGGCGGCCAGCGCCTCGGCCGGCGCCTGCCCGGCGAGCAGCACCAGCTGGAACACCGGATAATAGCGCTCGAACTCCTCCACCGCCGCTTCGGTGAGGATCTCCGCCTGTGCGGCCGAAAGATCGCCGCCATCATCGGCATCATCATCAGCCAGCAGGCTGGCATGACGGAAGAGCACAGCGCCGTCGGCCGACCACAGCTCGAAATGACCCATCCACAATTGTTCGTTGATGAGGCCGATCGTCTCGTAAGCGGCGGCGCGCTGTTCGTCGGGCACGGCCAGATCGGCCTGGGCGATGATCTGCAGCACGCGGTCATCCCCGCGCCACAGGGCGCGCAACTGGTAGGTCGCCCAGCCGCCCTTGACGGTGGTGATGATCTCTTCGTCACCCAGACGCTCCGACGTCCAGCCATTGGCGTCGAAATATTGCTCGAGCGTGTCGATGGGCGCCGGATCGGCCGCCGGATATTCCATGTCGGGAAAGCTCATGATCGCCCCTCCCTTACAACCCCCACCACAGGCTGGGCAAGGGCGGACGATTCGGCAAGGGGGGATATCGGACCGGGAGGCTTTATCTTGTGGATATCAGGCCACCTTCCCACCAGATGTACGCGGTTTGCGCGCCGCCTTGGGGGCAGACGGTGCAGCGCTGGTTGCAACGCTGGCCGTTGGGCCAAGCTGCGCCTTCAGCGCCGCCACCTCGGCCTTCAGCTGCTCCACCGCCTCACGAGCGGCGGCCGCGCTGGCCTTCACCGCCTCGAACTCATCGCGGCTGATCTCGCCGGTGCCGACGAATTCCTTCATCCGTTCGCGTGCGACGTCCGAAAACTCCTTCGTCGCACCGGCCAGCGTGCCCATCGCGGCGGTCGCCACCTTGGACAGGTCTTCCAGGATCTTGTTGTCGGTCTGCATGTCGTCAAATTCCCATCTGCAGGGCATCAGCCGTCGGATTGAGGACCAGCACGCTGCTGTTGATGGCCGTGGCAAAGCCCAGCCACAGCACATAGGGCACCAGAAGCCAGCCGGCCAGCCGGTTGACACGCCAGAAGGCCCAGGCGGTCGCCAGCGCCACGAGCAGCATGGCGATCACGACGCCCAGCGCGGCGCTGATCATGTGGGCACGGAAGAACAGCGGCGACCAGGCCATGTTGAGCAGGAAGCCCACTGCGAACAGGCCCAGCGCCAGCCCCCGCCCCTTCGCATCGCGGGTGCCCCACACGAAGGCGAAGGCCAGGCCCAGCAGCGTGTAAAGGATGGCCCAGGCGATGCCGAACAGGGCCGGCGGCGGCTGGAACGCCGGCAGTGCAAGCGACTGGTACCAGGGATTGGCATCGGTCGAGCCGGCAATGCGCGCCACCAGGCCGCCGGCAAACAGGATCGCCGGCACCGCCACGATGGCGGCGCGGGCAAAACTGCCGGTGTTGAACCAGGGCTGCAGCGACTCGGTTGTGTCCATCGCCTCAGGGATAGCTCATGGCCCCCTGCGCCGCCATCCCGCTGCCACCGCCACAAGTGACGCAGTGCGCCATCAGGCGCCTCGCCGGGCGGCAGCAAGGAACTCCACATTGCCTTCGGGGCCGGTGATCGGGCTGGGGGTGATGCCTTCCACCGTCCAACCCTGGCTGGTCAACCAATCCGCCACCGCGCGGCACACGCGTTCGTGCACGGCCGGATCGCGCACCACGCCGCCCTTGCCCACCTCCTCGCGGCCTGCCTCGAACTGCGGCTTGATCAGCGCCAGCAGCCGGGCGCCCGGCCGGGCAAAGCCCATGGGCACCGGCAGCACCTTCATCAGGCTGATGAAGCTCGCGTCGCAGACGATGAGGTCAACCGGCTCTGAGATGTGCGCGTCCGTCAGCAACCGGGCGGACAATTGCTCCAGCACGACCACGCGCGGATCCTGCCGCAGCCTCCAGGCGAGCTGGTTGGTGCCCGAATCCACGGCATGGACCCGGGCCGCGCCGCGCGACAGCAGCACGTCGGTGAAGCCGCCAGTGGAGCTGCCGACATCGATCGCCACGCAGCCGGTGACGTCCCAGCCGAAGTGGCTGAGGCCGTGATCCAGCTTGATGCCTCCGCGCGACACCCAGGGGTGATCGCGGCCCTTCACCTCCAGCGCCGTCTCGTCTGACAGCATGTCGCCCGGCTTGGCGATCTTGCGGTCACCGGCGAACACCAACCCGGCCATCACCAGCGCCTGCGCGCGGGTGCGCGATTCGGCGAGGCCGCGGGCCACCAGCAGCTGATCCACCCTGGTCTTCAGAAGCGCAGACCTTTCGCCAGCGGCTCAAACGGGCCGAAGCGGCACAGGCCGAATTCATCGGGGCGAAAATTGTCCCGCACCTCGAACAGATCATTGGCGCAGGTGCGCGGCGATGCCTCGCGGCGGACGAGGATGCGGTTCTTTTGCAGGGCAGGACAGCCATCGGGCAGGCGCGAACGGTGCCAGCGCCCGCCAGCCCGTACCAACAGCACATCGGGAGCGGCCACCCTGTAGTCGAGCTGGCGGCCAACGATCAGGCAGGTCGCCGCCGGGCCGGCGGCCGGCAGGGTGGCCGGATCGGCGGCAACGGCGGCAGCGAAGACCAGAAGCGCGAGCATGGCCGCATCATAGCCGGACGCACCGCTTCAGGGCAGGAAAATCAGCTTGGGGCCGGGATCGGTCATGGCATCGATGGCATCGGCAAAGCGCGCGACCCGGTGAGTGACATGGCCGGGATGCAGCCGGCCGCAGGCGATACAGTCCAGCACCGCCGGCAGGTGGGCGCGGGGATCAGCCCGCGCCGTCACCAGCGTGAGCCCGCAATAACAGGCCTGTGTGAGCGGCACCGCCGTGGTGGCGCCCAGGTGGATCGACACGCTGGTGAGCACGGCATTGCGCCCGCCTCACCGCCGCTGGCCAGCGCCCCGCCACGCTGGCCGAACCACTGGAAGCCCAGCTGGCCAGCATCGAACGGGCTGCAGCGGCGCTGCGCAATGGCGGCCCGGCCATGGTGCGGGTGGCCGCCACCGAAAGTGTGATCGCCGACAGGCCGGTGCCGGCATCGGCCTGCTGCCGCGCCGCATGGCGGTTGGGCTGATCGCAATCCCTACGGCCACGCCGGCCCCGCTGCGCGTGCCGTGGCTCGCGATCCACCGCGATGTGCATCGGCTGCCGGCCATCCGCGCCGTCAGCCGCTGGATCATCGCGGCCTTTGCGCCGGCCGGCCACACAGGCTAAGCCCCGCCATGATGACGCCCCCCCGATTTGCCTTCACCATCCGCGCCCGCGACGGCAAGGCCCGCACCGGCACCATCGCCATGCGCCGCGGCGAGATCCGCACGCCGGCCTTCATGCCGGTAGGCACTGCCGCCACAGTGAAGGCGCTGCGCGCCTCAGAGGTACGCGCGGCCGGTGCCGACATCATCCTGGGCAACACCTATCACCTGATGCTGCGACCGACGGCCGAGCGCATTCACCGCCTGGGCGGCCTGCACCACTTCATGGGCTGGAACCGGCCGATCCTGACCGACAGCGGCGGTTACCAGGTGATGAGTCTTTCGGGCCTGACGAAGCGCAGTGAGGAGGGTGTCACCTTCGCCAGCCATCTGGATGGCAGCCGCCACCTGATGAGCCCGGAACGATCCATGGAAATCCAGCGCCTGCTGGGCAGCGACATCGTGATGGCCTTCGATGAACTTGTCGCCTTGCCCGCCCCGCGCGAAACGGTGGCGGCGGCCATGGAACGGTCCATGCGCTGGGCGGCGCGCAGCCGGGCAGCCTTCGATGCCGGTGGGGAACATGCATCGCAAGCGGCACTGTTCGGCATCCAGCAGGGCGGGCTTGATGAACGGCTGCGTGCCGAGAGCGCCAGCGCGCTCAGGGCGATCGGCTTTGATGGTTATGCCATCGGCGGCCTGGCGGTCGGCGAAGGCCAGCCGGCGATGTTCGGCGTGCTCGATTACGCGACCGGCCAGTTGCCGGAGGATACGCCGCGCTACCTGATGGGCGTTGGCAAGCCCGATGACATCGTGGGCGCCGTGGTGCGCGGCGTGGACATGTTCGACTGCGTTCTGCCCACACGGTCAGGGCGCAACGGCCAGGCCTTCACCCATGATGGGCCACTGAACCTCAGGAACGCCGCCCATGCCGAGGATCTGCGCGTGCTCGATGCCAATTGCCCTTGCCCGGTTTGCCATGGGCCAGACGCGGTGAGCCGCGCCTATCTGCACCATCTGATCAAGGCCGGGGAAATGCTGGGGGCGATGCTGCTGACCCAGCACAATATCGGTTTCTACCAGCAGTTGATGGCCGGCCTGAGGGCGGCCATCACGGATGGTGTGCTGGCGGATTTCGCCGCCGCTTTCCTGGCCCGTTATCAGAAGAAGCCGCGCTGATACGGCTGCGCCCCGGCGCGAACGCTGCCGGGGCGAGCCGATGCGGCATTGGGGCACGCACGGAAAGGCGCCCGCATCGGAAACCGTGAAGGCGGGCCGGCACGCCGGCCCGCCAGCCGATCAGAAGCGAACCAGCACGCCGCCGCGCACGCCGTGGTCGCGCACGCCGGAACCGATCTGGCCGCGATAGCCAAAATCGACCATCACGTTGCTGCCCACCTGGCCCGAGACGATCAGGCCGAGCGCCGCCACGTCGTGCCCGAACGGCACGCCAGCGATGCCAAACGCCGGACCGGCCGGGAAGGTGAAGTTGATCGGCGTGGTGTCATCGCCATTGCCGACATGGCGCCAGCCGGCTTCGGCGGTCACGCCGAAGTTGCCGTTGCCCACCGGCAGACCATATTGCAGCCGGCCACCCAGCGTGAGCGACAGGAACTCGCCCTTTGTCTTGCCGACCGACGCCAGCCGCGCCGCGCCGCCGGTTTCGGCGATCGCGTTGGTCGTGAGGTTGATGTAGGCCAGTTGCGCGAACGGCGAAACCGCCATCGTCTTGCTGGCCTTCAGCTGCACGCCAAACTCACCGAACACCTGGGTAAGGTTGGTGTTGTAGCTGTCGGTCAGCGTGTCGGAGAAGCCGGGGAAGCTGACCGAGCGGCGGGTATCGAGATTGCGCCACATGTGGGCAACGGCCAGGTGACCATAGACATAGTCCTTCTGGAAGCCGGCATAGGCGCCCACATGGATGTCGTCACTCGACGCGCTGCTGGCGCGATCATTGACGTTGATCGTGGCCGAGCCGTAGCCGGCCAGCACGCCGACCGTGGCATCCTCGCCCACGCCGGTTTCCGCGCCGAGGAAGAAGCCGCCGATGTCACGGTTCACCTTGGCGGCATTGCCATCGCCATTGGTCCGGCCCCAGCTGCCATAGCCGGACACCCAGAGGTGCGGCTTGCGCTCCTTGGGCGCCTGCATCATCGCCGACAGGGCTTCGCGCACGAAGCGGCTGTCCTGCACCGTCTGGCCGCGCGCCGTCGAGTGGATCTCGCCCGAGATCTGATCGAAGGCCGCCTGGGCGGCTGCCGCATTCGGCAGATTGGCGATGGCGTTGTACAGGCTGGCGTTGCCGGTCGCATCCGCGCCGCGCGCCGCCGCCGTCTGGTTGGGCGTGGCCGCCGCGCTGGCAAAGCTGCTGGTCTGCCGGACGCCAAGGTAGATGTTGTTGGCGTCAGTTTCCTGCACCACGCTGATGAACTGCGACACGCGGGTGTCGCCGGTCAGGCTGGAGAAGCTGCCGGTGCGCCCGCCCGTGGTGGACAGCACGGTGTAGCGGGTGCCGAGCACCAGCGGGGTGGCGCCATTGCGGGTGACGGCCAGCGTGGTACCGGGCGCCACCGTGCCGGTGCCGGTGACCGTGATGCGGTCACCCGTGCCGTTGGCAGCGATGTCCACATTGTAGCGGGAGCCGGTGGCAAAGCTGACATTGCCGTTCGAGGTGATGGTGCCGACGGGCACGGCCGCGGTGCCCGGCGAGACGACCGAGCCGCTGGCCGCAGCGATGCCGCCCACCGTTGGCGTGCCGGCCAGCGTGCCGGCATCGAGCTGCAGCACCGCACCGGCGGCGTTGCCCGTCAGCACCGAAACGCCGCCACCGGCCTTCACGATCGTGGAGGTGCCGATGAAATTGTTGGTGATGACTGCGGTGTTGCCGGCACCGTTGACCGTGAAGGTTGCCGTCGGGCCGGACAGGGCGATATCACCACCGGTGATGGTGTAGCCGTTCACATCGAAGGTCATGCCGGTGACGGTGACCTGGCCAGCGCTGTTGTCCACGGTGACGGTGCCGCCGGTTCCGCCGAAGATCGGTGTTGACGGCTGCGGGGTCAACGCTGCGGTGGCGGTGCCTGCCTGATCGGTAAAGTTGGTGCTGGTGGTCGTCCAGGTGCCAGAGCCGCCCTGCACGATGCCGTCACCGGCCGGGCCGGCGCCATCCCAATAGAGAAATTGCGCGCCGCCGATGAGGCCGCCGCCGGAAATCACCGACAGGCCCGCAGGCGTTGAGCCGATCTCCACCGAGGAGAAGATCAGGATGCCGCCGGCACCGAAGAATTCCCCGTTGCCCGTGGCGATGACGCGCACGGAGTTGAAGAAGTTGGTGTCGTTGATGGCGCCGATGAAATGCTCGATGCCATTGTTCTCGCTGCCCTGGGCGATGCCGCCCAGCAGTTGCAGGCTGTCTCCGCCGCCGGTGAGGAAGCGCAGGTAGATCTCGGACGCGTTTGCGGTGCCGCCGGTGGGCGTCGGGTTGCCGCTGGTGCAGCAGGTGCCCCAGTCGTTCACGTTCAGGCCGATCGCGTTCATGGCGAATGGCGTTGTCAGCCCGGCGTCGGCAAAGAAATCCAGCTGATAGGCCAGTGCCTCGGCGCCCGCGAAGGTGCCGTTGTAGCTGTTGCCCCAATTGGTGAAGCCATCACCGCCCAGATCGCCGGTCCCGTTGTTGCGCGCGATGCTGCCGGCCTGAGTGGTGCGCACCCACACGGTCGTCGAGCCGTTGACCACGCTGAACACGCCGCTGGCGCTGGTGAGCGAGTTGGTGATATCGACCTCGAAGATGGTCGCGGTGCGCGGCATGGTCGGGTTGGCCGTGTTGTAGGCCTGGTCCGACAGATTGATGGCGTTGAGCAGCGTCAGCCGCCCGGCCGCGAGATCATCGTTGAAGAACACCGCCGGCACGGCGCTGGCGGCAGTTGAAAGCAGGCCGGCTGCGACAGCGGCAGCAGCGGCGGACGCGCGAAGATTGATCATGCTGGTTCCCCCCAATCGGAACGGTTGCTGAATGGCGGTGGCTTTGCCGCCGGTTCTTGCGACCCATCGAACGTCATGGCGCCTTGGCGGCCATGGCCTGAGTTTCTCACAACGGTCGCCGCTTGGCTCTTTGGGGAATTTCCATATGCAAACCCAGAAAGCCGCCCGCGCCGTCTTGATTGCAGAGAAGCAGCACGCCCACCGGCCACCCCGTCGGTCGGCCGGCCCCATACTGCCAAAGCAGCATGCGCATCGTTGTTCACTGCCCCACCCCAATCCGGTGCGGTTCGTTGACCGCAAGATGCGACCCGGATTGATCGTGTTGTTACAGCAGGATCATCACGATTGATTGGAAAAACCCGACAAGGCTGCCCAGCGACCTGCCTGTCTATCGCCGTACCTGCCAGGGTGACGGGTCGAGCGCTGGCGATGCACCGAGCAGGAGCGCTGCACACTGGCGGCCAGCGGCCGGCGCTGTCTGTATGCCGAAGCCGCCCTGCCCGGCACACCAGAAGAAGCCATCGACCGCGTCATCGAAACCGAACACCGGCAGCCGATCCGGCGCAAAGGTCCTGAGACCGGCCCAGCTTGACTCGAGCCGCTTCACGGAAACGGTCGTCGCCTGTTCAAACCGATCGATCACCACGGCCAGATCCATCTCGTCGGGACGCACATCATGCGGCACGTCCGGGATCTCGTCGTGCGGTGACAGCCACAGCCGGCCGCCATCGGGCTTGAAATAGAATTCCCCGGCGGCATCCATCACCACCATCATGTCGGGCGGCGGTGGCGGATCGATGCGCAGCACGGCCATCGTGCGCCGCAGCGGCATCAGGCCCAGCGGCCGCGCGCCGGCCAGGCCGGCCACCGGATCGGCCCAGGCGCCGGCGGCGTTGACGATGGTGGCGGCCCGGAAATCGCCGGCCCGGGTCGCGATCTGCCAGCGGCCGGCAATGCGTTCAAGTGCGGTCACCTCGGCATTGGTGGCCAGTGTCGGCCTCGCGTCTCCTGGCCCGCGCAGGAAGCCCTGGTGCAGGCCAGCGACGTCGATGTCGTGGCAGTCCGGCTCCACCAGCCCGCTGCGGCGCCACTCGGGACGCAGCATCGGCCCGGTGGGAAGCGCCGCCATCGCATCGGCATCAAGCCAGCGATAATCGACCCCGCCTTCATCGAATTCCGCGGCCATGCGATCCAGCCCATCGGGGTCATCCGGCCCCTCGATGAACAGGTCAGGTCGCGGCGACAGCAGCGTGGGGAACCCGGCTGGCGGCGTTCCGAAGAAGGCGCGGCTGGCGCGCGACAATGGCACGATGCCAGGCCCGCCATAGCTTTCGACCCAGAAGGCCGCCGAGCGGCCCGTGGTGTGGTAGCCCGGCCGCTCCTCCATCTCGACGAGCAGGATCTTCAGCCGTGGCGCGGCTTCCAGCAGCGCCCAGGCGGTGCTTGCACCGGCAATGCCGGCTCCGATGATGGCAATGTCGAAATCCATGAAATCACGCAGCTTGTTCAAAGAATGCTAGGATGCGCGCCAGCACCTGTCCGCGCAAGGGTTCAGATTCGCGCAGCAGTTCGTGGCCGGCACCGGGATAGTTGGCAAAGGCGCCGCCGGGCACGCGTGCCATCAATCGGCGGGTGGCAGCGCTGTCCACCAGCGCATCGCGCTCCGGAACCAGCGCCAGCGTGGGCACCGATATGGCTTCCGGAACCCCGGGCGCTGCCAGTGCCGCGCAACTGGAAAAGGCATCGTCCAGCCACCCCCAGGTGACAGAGCCAAGTGCCAGTGGCGGGTATTCGCCGATCCACCAGCTTTCATCGGCATAGCGTTCGAGGCTGCCCGTCAACCACTGCTGCCGGCGCTCACCGGGGCGCCCCGGCTCCCACGGGCCGCCGCCCCACACATAGTCCCCGCCCTTGCCCAGTGCCACGAACAACCCTGCAAGCCAGCGGCCCAGCAGTGGCCCGAGCGGGCGCACGGCAAGGCCCGTCATCGGGGCCAGCACCGCCGCGCGCGCAACGCCGCTGCCGCCCGCCGCCAGATAACGCAGCAGCAGATGCCCGCCCATCGAATGGGCCATCACCGGCACTGGCATGCCGTCGCCAGCCCAGTCGATGAGGTCGGCGAGATCATCCAGCCAGAGGTCGAAGCCCGGCGAGGCGCCATGCTGGGGTGTCTTCCCCAGCCGCCGGGAGAGGCCCTGTCCGCGCCAGTCGAAGCTGACGACGCCCCACCCGGCATCCACGAGATCGTGGATTGTCTCGGCATATTTCTCGATGAAGTCGGCCCGCCCGGTAATGAGAAGCACGCTGGGCCGACCGTCCCGGGCTGGCCAGCGCAGGGTGCGAACCGGCCAGCCATCGCGCATGGCCCGATAATCGCGATGTCCGCCGGCTGGCAGGCTGCGCCGCCTGAGCAGTGGATCGGTTTGCGGTTCGTGCGCCATCGTCGCTGGATAGCGGTTGCCCGCAATGCTTGCCAGATGCTTGCGGGGCGGGCATCCATGGCTGTCATGCATGCCGCCCTCAAGCTTCTGACTGGCCTTGCCGCCACGGTGGTGCTGGCGCGCGGCGCCGGCATGTACCAGGGGCAGACGATCATGGGCCGCCTCGGCTGGGCGGCCCGATCGGCTCTGGCAGCCGAAGGGGTGGAGGATGGCAGTGTTGCGTGGCGGGCACCGGGCGGTTTCCACGGCCGTATCGCCCGCCTGTCGGGCACGGCCGATGCCCGTACCCGCGCCGCGGTGATTGCCCGGCTGAAGCGGCACCCAGCGGTGGTCGATGCCATCTGGGTTGACCGATGAGCTGGCTGTTCGGCGAGATCTGGGCGTGGATCCTGGCTGGTTTTGCGGTTGGGCTGGCGACCGGCTGGTGGGTCTGGAAGCGCTGAACCGTCAGTCCAGCCTCAGGCTGAGCAGGCCGATGAACAGGCACACCAGCATCAGCAGATGCTGGGCGGTGGGCATGGCCAAAGCATAGGCCGGGTGGCGCGCGGTGGCCACCCCGGGTCGCGCCCCGGATCAGGCCCGCTTCAACGCGGCCCCTGCTGTCTCAGCCGCGTTTCAGCGCGGTGCTTGCTGTCTCAGCCGCGTTTCAACGCGGCCCCTGCCGTCTCAGCCGCGTTTCAGCGCGGCTTGCGCCGCCGCGAGCCGGGCGATCGGCACGCGGTAGGGCGAGCAGGAGACATAATCGAGGCCCAGCCCCTCGCAAAAGCGGATGCTGGCCGGATCGCCGCCATGTTCGCCGCAGATGCCCAGCTTCAGGCCTGGCCTGGCGGCGCGGCCACGTTCGGCCGCAAGGCGGACCAGTTCGCCCACGCCCTCCTCGTCGATGGAGACGAACGGGTCCCTGGGATAGATGCCCTTTTCGACATAGGGCGCCAGGAAGCGGGCGGCATCGTCGCGGCTGATGCCCAGCGTCGTCTGGGTGAGATCGTTGGTGCCGAAGCTGAAGAACTGCGCCTGATCGGCGATCTCGGCCGCCCGCAGGGCGGCACGCGGCAGCTCGATCATGGTGCCCACCAGATATTCAAGGGTCGTGCCTGTCTCGGCGAACACGGTGGCGGCCTCGGCGTCGATCACCGCCTTGGTGATTTCCAGCTCTCTGGCTGTCGCCACCAGCGGCACCATCACTTCGGCCACCACCGCTGCGCCGGTTTCCCTGGCCACCAGCACCGCCGCCTCGAAGATGGCGCGGGCCTGCATGGCATAGATTTCCGGGTAGGTGATGCCAAGGCGGCAGCCCCGATGGCCCAGCATCGGGTTGAATTCGTGCAGTTCGCCGATGCGCCGGCGCACCAGCGTTTCCGGCAGGCCGGTCGCGGCGGCCACTTCGGCAAAGCCGGCATCATCGTGCGGCAGGAACTCGTGCAGCGGCGGATCGAGCAGGCGGATGGTCACTGGCAGGCCGGCCATCACGCGGAAGATCTCGGCAAAGTCGGCGCGCTGCTCGGGCAGCAGCTCGGCCAGTGCAGCGGCGCGCCCTGCCGTGTCCTCGGCCAGGATCATGCGCCGCACGGCGGTGATGCGGCCGGGTTCGAAGAACATGTGCTCGGTTCGGCACAAACCAATGCCCTCGGCGCCGAACTGGCGGGCGACACGGCAATCGGCCGGCGTTTCGGCGTTGGTGCGCACCTTCAGGCGGCGGTGCCTGTCCGCCCATTCCATCAGCACGCCGAAATCGCCCGACAGGTCGGGCTCCACGGTCGCCACCTCGCCCAGCATCACGTCGCCGGTGGCGCCATCGATGGTGATGCGTTCCCCTTCAAGGATACGGCGTCCGCCGCAGGCCATGGAGCGGCTGGCCATGTCAATGCTGATGCTGCCGGCGCCCGACACACAAGGGCGGCCCATGCCACGCGCCACCACGGCGGCGTGGCTGGTCATGCCGCCGCGCGCCGTGAGGATGCCGCGCGCTGCGTGCATGCCGTGAATGTCTTCCGGGCTGGTTTCGGTGCGCACCAGGATCACCGCCTCGCCGGCCCGGGCCTTGAGTTCAGCCAGGTCGCTGTCGAACACCACCGCGCCGCTGGCGGCACCGGGGCTGGCCGGCAGGCCGCGGGTGATGATGTCGCGCGGGGCCTTGGGATCGAGCGTCGGGTGCAACAGTTGGTCAAGCGCGGTGGCGTCGACACGGGCCACGGCCTCGCCCTCGCTGATCAGGCCCTCGCCCACCATGTCCACCGCGATCTTCAGTGCAGCCCTGGCGGTGCGCTTGCCGCTGCGGGTCTGCAGCATCCACAGGCGGCCATCTTCCACCGTGAACTCGATGTCCTGCATCTCGCGGTAATGGCCTTCGAGCAGGTCGAACACGCGGCCCAGCTCGGCGAACACGGTCGGCATGGCCTCTTCCATCGACGCGGCCTTGGCGCCGGCCTTCTCGCGCGCGGCCCTGGTGAGATATTGCGGCGTGCGGATGCCCGCCACCACGTCTTCCCCTTGCGCGTTGATCAGATATTCGCCGTACCAGGCCTTCTCGCCTGTGCTGGGGTCACGGGTGAACGCAACGCCGGTGGCCGAGGTGTCGCCAAGGTTGCCGAACACCATCGCCTGCACGTTGACGGCGGTGCCCCAGTCTTCCGGAATGTCGTTGAGGCGTCGATAGGTGCGCGCCCGGTCGCTGCGCCAGGAACCGAACACCGCCCCGATGGCGCCCCAAAGCTGCTCATGCGGGTCTTGCGGGAAGGGCCGGCCGAGATTTTGCTCGACGATGGCATGATAGCGGCCGACGAGCGCCTTCAGATCATCGGCATCAAGGCCAGTGTCCTGCGAAACGCCCTTGTCCTCCTTGGCGATTTCCAGCGCATCCTCGAACAGATAATGATCGAGGCCCAGCACCACGTCGCCATACATCTGGATGAAGCGGCGATAGCTGTCCCAGGCGAAGCGCGAGTTGCCGCTGGCGGTGGCAAGGCCCTCGACCGTCACATCGTTGAGGCCCAGGTTGAGCACCGTGTCCATCATGCCCGGCATCGACACGCGCGCGCCGGAGCGGACGGAAACGAGCAGCGGATTGGCGGGATCGCCGAACTTCTTGGCGGTCACGCTCTCCACGAAGGCCAGCGCATCGAGCACTTCGGTCTGCACGCTGTCGGGCAGCTTGCCGCCGGCATCATAGAAGGCGGCGCAGACATGGGTGGCGATGGTGAGGCCGGGGGGCACCGGCAGGCCGATCCCGGCCATTTCGGCGAGGTTGGCACCCTTGCCGCCCAGCAGTTCCTTCTGTTTCGCGTCGCCCTCCGCGGTGCCGCCGCCGAACCGATAGACTGACTTCACCATTGCCCCGTCCCTGTTGTGGCCGTTCAGCCTTCGATCTTCGAAAAGTCGGCGACGCCATGCACGGCATCGCGGAAGCGCGCAAGCAGGGCCAAGCGCCGCGCCCGGATGCCGGGATCAGGATCGTTGACCATCACGCTTTCAAAGAAGGCATCGACCGGCGCGCGCAGCGTGGCCAGCGCGGCCATGGCATCGGTGAAGCGCTCCTCGGCCACGGCGGCGGTCGCAGTGGGCAGCGCCACGTCAAGCGCGGCGGCGAGCGCGGCTTCCGCGCCGTCGCCGGTGCTGACGGCAGGCTGGCCGATGCCATCCTTCTCGGCGGCCTTCAATATGTTGGCAGCGCGCTTGTAGCCGGCCAGCAGGTTGGTGCCGTCGGCGGTTTCCACGAACGCCTGCAACGCCTTCACGCGGGTGAGAAGGCGGACGAGGTCGGGACCAGCGTCAATGGAGAAAACTGCATTGATCAAATCCCAAGTTATACCGGATTCCCGTTGTTGGAACGCAAAGCGATCAACGATGAAATCAAGCACCGACAGATAAACATCGTCATTGATCGAACCTGTGAATGGCGCCTCTTGGAGCGCCATCAGAATCTGCGTTTGAATATCAAGGTCGCTGCGGTCTAATTTGAGAAGCGACAGCAATCTGTTGTTCGCGTCCCTTAGATCATGCCGATAATGCCTTCTCATCAGGCTGCCAGCCACCGCCACAAGAGCATGATTTCCAGCTAGTAGCAGATTTAGTCGGATCTCGTTGCTCAGGATCAGAGCCACGAGGCCCAGCGCGCATCGCCGCAGCGCGAACGGGTCTTTGGAACCTGTTGGTGGCATTCCCAATGCAAAAAAACCAACCAGCGTATCCAGCTTGTCTGCCAGCGCGACAGCCACGCTCATCGGCGCGGTCGGCACATCGTCGCCTTGGCCGGCCGGCTTGTAGTGGTCGCGCAATGCATCGGCGATGGCCGGGTCGGTGCCGATGGCGAGGGCGAGATAGCAGCCGATCTGGCCTTGCAGTTCGGGAAACTCGCCCACGGTGGCGGAGACGAGATCGGCCTTGGCCAGCCGTGCTGCGGCTTCGGCCTGCGCCGGGTCGGCCGGCACCGCGCCGCTTTCGCACATCCACTTCGCCAGCGCCGCCACACGCTCCACCTTGTCCGCCAGCGTGCCCAGTTTCTCGTGGAACACGATGTCGTTCAGCTTGGGCAGGAAGCCTTCCAGCCCGTGCGCCTTCACGAAGGCCACATCCTGTTCCCAGAAGAAGCGCGCGTCCGACAGGCGCGCGGAGAGGACGCGCTCGTTGCCGGCGCGGATGGCGGCGCCGCCGTCATTGGCCTCCAGATTGGCCACGCAGATGAAGGCCGGGGCCAGCACGCCGTTCTGATCGGCCAGCGCGAAATATTTCTGGTTGGTGCGCATGGTGAGCACGATCACCTCGCGCGGCACCGACAGGAAGGCGGGATCGAAGCGGCCCAAGAGCGGCACCGGCCATTCGGTGAGGCCGGCATTCTCCGCCACCAGGCCATCGTCCGGGATCAGCGACAGCCCGGCTTCGGCGGCGAGTTCGGCGGCGCGGGTGGCAATGATCTGCCGGCGCTCGGCACTGGAGGCCAGCACACGGGCAGAGCGCAATTGCTCCAGATAGGTGGCGGCGCTGATGATGCCGAGCACGCCCGGTGCATGGATGCGATGCCCGCGCGTGTCGCGGCCGGAGGTAATGCCGTGGGCTTCGCAGGCCACCACGTCGCCATCGAGCAGCGCGACGATGCCGGTGAGAGGCCGCACCCAGCGTGGGGACGCAGTAGACTGGCTGGCCACGCCCCAGCGCATCGACTTGGGCCAGGCGAATTCGCGCACGATCTGCGGGATGGCTTCGGCCAATATGTCCGCCGCTGGCCGCCCCTCGCGGCGGATCACCGCGAACAGCACGACGCCTTTTGGCGTCTCGCGTTCTTCCAGCTGCGCGCGCGTCAGGCCGGTCTTCTTCAGGAAGCCCTCGATGGCCTGGGCCGGGGCGGTGGCGGCCGGGCCCTTCACTTCCTCGGCGCTGCCCTCGCTGGCGGCGGCCACATCATCGGCGATCAGCCACAGCCGGCGCGGCGTGGCGTCCGCCGTCACCGCGCCATGGGCAAGACCGGCGGCCTTCAGCGCGTCCACGAAGCGCGTGCGCAATTGCTCAGCCGCAGCAGCCTGCATGCGGGCGGGGATTTCCTCCGACAGGAGTTCGAGCAGGAACTTCATTGGGCCTGCTCCACCCAGCAATCCGCCACCGCCTTCACCAGATCGCGCACGCGGCCGATATAGGCCTGACGCTCGGCCACCGAGATCACGCCGCGCGCGTTCAAGAGGTTGAACAGGTGGCTGGCCTTGATCGCCTGGTCATAGGCCGGCAGCGGCAATTTCTGCGCCACCAGCGCCCGACACTCCTCGCTCGCGTCCTTGAAATGCTGGAACAGTTTCTCGGTGTTGGCATGCTCGAAATTATAGGCGCTGAACTGCTGCTCGTTCTTCAGGAACACCTCGCCATAGGTCACGCCAGCATCATTGTAGGCCAGATCATAGACGTTCTCGACGCCCTGGATATACATGGCCAGCCGTTCCAGCCCATAGGTCAGTTCCCCCGCCACCGGCGCGCAATCATGGCCTGCCACCTGCTGGAAATAGGTGAACTGCGAGACTTCCATCCCGTCGCACCACACTTCCCAGCCCAGGCCCCAGGCGCCCAGCGTGGGGCTTTCCCAGTCATCCTCCACAAAGCGGATATCGTGCTTCGCGCGGTCCACACCGATGGCATCCAGGCTGCCCAGATACAGCCCGATCAGATCGGGCGGGCTGGGCTTCAGGATGACCTGGAACTGGTAATAATGCTGTAGCCGGTTGGGGTTCTCGCCATAGCGGCCATCCGATGGCCGGCGGCTGGGCTGCACATAGCAGGCATTCCAGTGCGCATCCCCGAGGCTGCGCAGCGTGGTGGCCGGGTGGAAGGTGCCGGCCCCCACCTCCACGTCATAGGGTTGCAGGATCACGCAGCCATGGCTGCCCCAGTAGTTCTGGAGCGCCAGGATCATCGACTGGAAGGAAAGCGGTTTCGTCACGCGCACGGCCTTAGCGGGCGCGGGCTGACATGGTCAATCAGCGACAAGCCAATCGAGGATCGCCGCATCATCCGCCGGGTCGATCGGCGCGCCATAGACGGTGCGCATCTTGGTGATGGTTTCGGCCCACTGCACGCGCGTCAGGCGCGGCTGCGCGGTGATCATCGCGGCCGAATGGCAGGCCAGGCAGTTTGCGTTGGCGGCCTCCGCCGAGACGCCATAGCGTTCGGGGAGCAGGCCTTCCGTGTCTGGCAGAGTGATGTCCAGGCGCTTCGTCGGCGGCGGCGTTTCCACACTCGGCAGGACAAGGTTGGCAGGCGCGGCCAGTGCCGCGAGGAACAGCAGCAGCGCGCGCATCAGGCGATCTCCACCTGCACTGGCTCCACCCCGGCGCGGTTGTAGCCCGATGGGTTCCAGTTCTGCCGCAGCGGCTGTTCAACGCCGGCGGCGTTGCGGGCACGGGCGATGACCGCGTGGCGGCCACGCGGCAGGTGCAGCACGCCCAGAAAGCGCCGGAAGGCAAACCGGCCATGATCGGGGCCGAGCCGGGTGGTCAACCAGCTGGCACCATTGTCGGCGGACAGTTCAACCGAGGTCACGCCGTGATCGCCGCCAAGTGCGATGCCGCGAATGATGGTGAACGGGTCTGGCGGCAGCCTGGCACCGTTGGTCAGGTTGGTGACAAAGGCGCGCGGCCGCATCACCGTCACCGGCACCCGGTCCCCCGCTGGACTGGCGGGGCTGACATCGGCAAGCGGGTTGGCCGGCTGAAGATAGGCCTTTGCCATCCAGAAGCCCTCATCCGGCCTGGCCAGCACCTCGATACTGTCCAGCATCTTCACCCACCAAGTGGAATACCAGCCCGGCACGACAAGGCGCAGCGGGAAGCCGTTCAAGAGCGGCAAAGGCTGGCCGTTCATGGCCCAGGCAATGATCGGTTCCTCGCCCAGCGCATGATCGATCGGCAATGCCTTTGCATAATCGGGTGCGCTTTCGGTCAAGGGCGCATCCAGCCCAGCACAGCGCACCGCCACGGCGCCGGCCTTCACGCCGGCCAGCGCCAGCACGTCCTTCAGGCGCACGCCTTCCCATAGCGCGTTGCCCATGGCGCCATTGCCCCACTGGGCGCCCGGCACACGCGGATTGAACAGGCCGCGGCCATTGCCGGCACACTGGTTGACCGCCGCGACGGCAACGCGCGGCAGCCGGGCCAGATCGGCCAGCGAGAGGGACAAGGGCTTCGCCACATGGCCCATGACCGACAGGCGGTGAGCCGCCGGATCGATGCTGGTCGGGAATGGATAATGCCAGCGCACGAAGAACTGCTCGTTCGGCGTGAAATCATGCGCATCGAAGACAGACAACGGCGTTTCGAGCAGCGGCGGGCTTGACCGCTGCAGGATCATCTCGCCCTTCTGCGGGAAGTCGCGGGTGGTGGTGCGCATGCCGTTGTCGGCGAACCCCAGGTCCACCATCGTCTGCGCTGCCGCCGGCGCAGCGAGCGCAGAGGCGATCAGGGTGCGGCGGGTGAGCATGGGGATGGTCTAGCGAGGCCATGGCCCGCTGTCACGCGTGGCCGGGCAGGCAAGATGAGGTGGGCCCGTCGCGGCAAAGCCGCGCCGTCGGACGACACACGAACAGGGCGGCTGGAGAGCCGCCCTTTTTGGTCGCCGGCCGGGCTTGCGCGAGTCCGCGCGCGGCCCGCGCGCTGGCCGCGCTACGCCCCGTGGAGTATGTGCATCACGTCGCCATCGGCGACCACATAATCCTTGCCTTCGGCGCGCAGCTTGCCGGCATCCTTGGCCGGCCCCTCGCCGCCCAGCGTGACATAGTCGTCATAGGCGATGGTTTCGGCGCGGATGAACTTCTTCTCAAAATCGCCGTGGATCTCGCCGGCAGCCTGCGGGGCCTTGGCGCCCTTCTTCACCGTCCAGGCGCGGGCTTCCTTTGGGCCGACGGTGAAGAAGGTGATCAGGCCCAGAAGTTCGTAGGCTGCGCGCACCACGCGGGCCAGCCCGGTTTCGTGCAGGCCCAGGCTTTCCAGATATTCCTGCCGGTCGGCCGGCTCCATCGTGGCGATCTCGGCCTCGATGGCGGCGGAGACGACCACCGCCTTGGCGCCGATGCCGGCTGCCATCTTCGCCACCGTCTCGCTGTGGGCGTTGCCGGTGGCAGCGCTGGCCTCCTCGACATTGCAGACATAGAGGACAGGCTTGCTGGTGAGCAGCTGCGCCTGTTTCAGGGCGCGGGCTTCCTCCTCGTCCTTCGGCTCGGCGAGGCGGGCGGGCTTGCCGGCCCGGAGCAGGTCCAGCACCTGGGACAGGATGGCGACCTGTACCTTGGCCTCCTTGTCACCCTGCTGGGCCTTCTTGGCGAGCTGTGGCACACGCTTTTCAAGGCTCTCGAGATCGGCGAGCATCAGCTCGGTCTCCACCGTCTCGGCATCCTCCACCGGATCGACGCGGCCGGTGACGTGGGTGACGTCATCATCCTCGAAACAGCGCAGCACATGGGCGATGGCGTCGGTCTCGCGGATGTTGGCGAGGAACTGGTTGCCCAGCCCTTCCCCCTTCGATGCGCCCTTCACCAGGCCCGCGATGTCGGTGAAGCCGAGCTGCGTCTCGATGATCTTCTGGCTTTTCGCGATACCGGCCAGCGTCGTCAGCCGCGGATCGGGCACCGCGACGTTCCCCACGTTGGGCTCGATCGTGCAGAAGGGATAGTTGGCCGCCTGCGCCGCCGCAGTTTCGGTGAGCGCATTGAACAGGGTGGACTTGCCGACATTGGGCAGGCCGACAATACCGACGCGGATGGGCATGGGGCGATGGTTCCGATTGAATGGCGTTTGCGCGGCTCTCTAGAGCGCGCACGTCAAGCCTGCAACCTGAGCGCCACGTCCGACAGGTAGCGCGCTTCGTCGCCGGCCAGCAGGGTGGGCAGCTCATCGGCCATCACGCCGATCAGGTCGGCGAGCGGTGCCATCTCGGCCTTGGCGAAATTGCCCAGCACGTGGCCGGTCACGCGCTCTTTCTGGCCGGGGTGGCCGATGCCGATCCGCACCCGCCGGTAATCGGCGCCGATATGGGCATCAAGGCTGCGGATGCCGTTGTGGCCGGCCGCGCCGCCGCCATGCTTGATGCGCAGCTTGAAGGGCGCAAGATCGAGCTCGTCATAGAAAACGGTGAGCGCGGATGCCGCCTCCGCCTTGAAGAAGCGCAAGGCCTCGCCGACGCTGCGACCGCTGTCGTTCATGAAGGTGGCAGGCTTCAGCAGCAGCAGCTTTGCCGTGCCGATGCGCCCCTCTGCGGCCAGGCCCTGGAAACGCGGCCTGAACGGGCCGAGGCTCCAGCGGGCCGCGATGGCATCGATGGCGATGAAGCCGACATTGTGCCGGTTGAGCGCATATTGGGCGCCCGGATTGCCAAGACCGACGAGGATTTGCACGGGCGCCTGCTACAACGATGGCTGGGCCAACGCAAACGGGGCAGAGGATTGCTCCCCTGCCCCGCCCGATGCATTGGAAATGCGGCTCAGGCCTCGGCAGCGGCCTCGGTCTGGGTGTCGCCTTCTTCGCTGCGCATCGCCTTCGGCGCAACGATGGTGGCGATGGTCAGGTCGGTCTCGCGGCCATGCGGCGTCACGCCGGCAGGCAGCGTCACGTCGCCGATGTGGATGGTGGCACCCACCTGCAGGCCGGCCAGGCTGATGGTCACATCGTCCGGGATCCGGTCGGCCGGGCAGTCCAGCTTCAGCTCGTGGGCGACGATGTTGAGCACGGCGCCCTGCTTCACGGCCGACTGTTCCTGGTCAACGAAGTGCACCGGCACGCTGACGGTGACCATGGCGTTCTTCGAAACGCGCAGGAAATCGACGTGGATCGGACGATCGGTGACCGGGTGGAAGGCGACATCGCGCGGCAGGGTGCGCACGGTCTTGCCGTCCAGTTCCAGCTCCACGATGGCGTTCATGAAGTGGCCGGTGTGCAGCTGGCGGACGAGGATCTTTTCCTCGACGTGGATGGTCGTGGCGGCTTCGCCCGCACCATAGATCACGGCCGGGACACGGCCTTCGCGGCGGATCGCGCGGGAGGCTCCCTTGCCTGCCTTGGCGCGAAGTTCAGCCGCGAGCTTGAAGGTTTCGCTCATTGCTCGCTCCTGATGGATATGATTTCACGAGCACCTGCCGCCTCCAGGGATGCGAAAATGGCCTGTGGCTCGCGAAGCGCCGGCCCATAGGGGATGGCAGCGCAAAAGGCAAGCGATCAGGGGACGGCGTTGTCGGTATAGCTGTCGATCTTCAGCTGGCCGCCTTCTTCCACCAGCACGAACAGTTCCGACACCGGCCCCTGTTCGTATCGCGCTGCCCAGGCGATGGTGATGCGGCCGCCTTCATCGGTGATGCCGGCCAGCTCCCCACCGGTATAGCGGCCGTGGCGGGCGATGATGTTGCGAAAAGCGCGGGCCGTGCCGCCTGCGGGCCTGAGGTTGCGCGTGGACTGGCTGAGCAGGCCATCGATGGCGGCCCAGTCCCCGGCGTTGAGTGCGTTGTGGAAGCGGCCGATCACGTCGACCGCCGCCGGTTCATCGATGGCCGAACAGGCCGCAAGCGCAGCGGCCATGGCCACCGGAAACAGATATGCCCTCATTCCACCCGCCTCACCTTGAACCCGCGCGCCTTCAGCATTTCGATCAGGCTGTCCGGCCCGGCCATGTGGGCGGCGCCCACGGCCATGAAGATGCGGCCCTTGCCCTGCAAATGGCGGACAACATATCGCGTCCACGCCGCATTGCGATCCCGGAACAGCCGCATTTCCAGCGTGGGGGACAGGCTGCTGTCGTCAAATTCGCTGCGGATGCGGGCGATGTCGCCGGCGCTCCAGGCGGCGATCAGCGCCCGCATGGCGGTGGCGGATTCGCCCGCTTCGCTGATCGCCGAGGCCAGCAGCAGCCGCTGTTCGGCTTCCGGCAGGCTATTGAAGAGCTCGAGCTGTCCCATTGGCGTTTCGAGGCCCCGCAGCGTCTTCCTCGCCGCCCGCGCGTCGCGGATCAGCGTGACATCCACCCCGGCGGCAGGATCAATGCCAGCCAGCAGCATTTCCAGCTGCACCAGGTTGAGCGCGGCAAACCAGCTCTTCATGCCATCGAGCATCTGGGTCGGGATGCCCTTGGCGGCCAGGGCGCGATACTTGGGCAGCAGGTCGGCGGGCAGGCGCTGCTCGATCGGCACCGGTGCCGGCAGCGTGCCGAGCGCCTGCGCCGTTGCCGCCATCGCCCCGGTTTCGGCGGGCGGCACCATTTCCACCACCAGCGTATCGGCCTTGCTGAACGCGGCGCGCGCCCTGGGGCTGAACCAGTCGCCGCCCGGCGGCAGCGCGTGGATCGTGCCATAGAGCGTCAGGCTGGCCCCGCCCTTCGACACCGTCCACAGCGCCGGCACCGCGTGGCCCGGCATGGCCAGCAGCAGGGCGGCCAGCAGGAACAAGGGGCGCAGCAGCAGCATGACGGACCAGATAGCAGGGCCCAATCCCGCTGCCACAGGAAAAAAGGGGCGTCTGTTGCCAGACGCCCCCCTTTTCTGTTCAGGTGCGACGGGTCAGGCGATGGCTGCCCGCCGACGGCGCGATGCCGCACCCACCAGGCCAAAGCCGGCGATCAGCATGGCCCAGCTGGACGGTTCCGGCACACCGGGGTTGACCCCGTCGCCAGGGCCGCCACCACCGCCGGGATTGAACGGCGTGATCGTCACATCATCGATCAGCCAGAGGGAGCGGTTGGACTCGCTGAAGGCCGTGAACGTGATGAACGTGGACGTATCGCTTCCACCTTGCAGATTGAAGCTGAACAGGGTCGATCCGAAGGCTGACACGTCGTCGAACGAAAGGAACGGCACAGCCGATCCAAAGCGCGCCTGGAACAGATTCTGTCCCATCGTCGCCGTGCTGCTGAGAAGCTGGTTGGTCAGCCGCAGGCTCACCGTGTAGGTTTGCCCGGGTGTCGTGGCGATTTCCTGCTGCAAGGTGAACGGGACACCGGAACTATTCACCCCGCGCATGAAGGCCTGCGGATTGCCCGGCGAAAAGGCTGGCGTGGTACCAACAGCCCCAATCAGGAACCCATTGGTTTCCCAGCCGGTCAGTGAACCAGTGACCGAGCCAAACCCGCCATTGGTGACCAGGGTGGCGGATGCGGGAACCGTAGCCAGACCAGTCAGCACGGCGAGACCGGCCGACACAATAAACGCGCGCATGAAAGAACTCCCCCAAACCGGCGAGGGTCGCCGGTGGAGAGAGTTAACAATTCATAAATCTTTTCGCAAGCTTCTATTGCAGCTGCGTTCTCAGCCCGCCTTGGCCCAATATTCGTCCTTCAGCAGCCGCTTGTAGAGTTTGCCGGTGTCGTGGCGGGGCAGCTCGGCGCGGAAATCGATGCGCTTCGGGCACTTCACGTGGGACAGGCGGCTGCGCACCCAGGCGAGGAGTTCAGCCTCCAGCGCCGGGCCGGCGCGTCCCATGTCGCGCGGTTGCACCACGGCATGCACGGCCTCGCCCATTTCCGCATCGGGGATGCCGAACACTGCGACATCAGCCACTTCGGGATGCGAAATAAGCGTGTTTTCTGCCTCTTGTGGATAGACGTTCACCCCGCCCGAGATGATCATGAACGCCTGCCGGTCGGTCAGGAACAGATAGCCGCCTTCATCGACATGGCCGATATCCCCGAAAGTGGCGCCATGCTCGCTCATCACGCTGGCCGTCTTTTCGGCATCATTGTGGTAGCTGAAGGTGCCGCCGCCGTGGAAGAAGATGCGGCCCGTCTGGTTTGGCCCCAGCAGTTTTCCATCGTCGTCCAGCACGCGGATCTCGCCCAGGATGGCCTTGCCCACGCTGCCCGGCCGTTCCAGCCATTCCTGCGGAGAAATGGCGGTGAAGCCGGCGCCTTCGGTGGCGCTGTAATATTCATAGATCACCGGCCCCCACCAGGCGATCATGGCGTGCTTCACGTCCACCGGGCATGGCGCGGCGGCGTGGATGGCGACCTTCAGCGAGGCGGTGTCGTACTTCGTGCGCACCTCTTCCGGCAGCTTCAGCATCCGCACGAACATGGTGGGCACCAGCTGGCTGTGGGTGATGCGGTACTTCTCGACCAGCGCCAGATAGGTTTCGGGATCGAACTTCTCCATCACCACCACGGTGCCGCCGAACTTCTGCACGCTCATGCAATAGCGCAACGGCGCGGCGTGATAGAGTGGCGCCGGCGAGAGATACATCATGCCGGGTCCGAAGCCATAGAGATGCGCCACCAAGCCGGTGAGTGCGTCCAGCTGGTCAATCTGGCCTTCCGGCAGCGGCCCCTTCACGCCCTTGGGCCGTCCGGTGGTGCCGCTGGAATAGAGCATGTCACGCCCGGCGCTTTCATCCGCGATGCGGGTGGCGGGCAGGCTGGCAATGGCATCATGGAGGCGGGAGCAGCCTTCGGCCCCGGCGCCCGTGCACAGCCGCGCGGCCGGCGGCAGGCCGGGCGTCGCCGCAACCGCCACGCCGGCCAGCGACGCTGAGCAGAAGATCGCCTTGGCGCCCGAATCCTGGGCGATATAGCCGGCTTCATCGGCGGTCAGCTTGGTCGACATCGCGACATAGACGAGGCCCGAGCGCTGGGCGGCCCAGCAGATCGGCAGATAGTCGATCTCGTTCAGCATCAGGAGCGCGATGGTGTCGCCGCGCTTCAGGCCCAGGCCGCGCAGCAGGTGCGCGATGCGGTTGGATTCGGCCTCGAGCTGGGCATAGCTGAGCGTCTCGCCACTGCCGGCCATGATGATGGCCGGCGTGTCAGGCTGGTTGGCGGCATGATGGAAGGGGTGCATGGTCATCCTTTCAGGGCAGTGGGCGCCGAGCGCCAGCGATCCCAGGCGATGGCGGCGGCCATCAAGCCAATGAAGAAGGCCGCAAGCCCGGTGATGTTGACCAGCACCTGCCCCCAGCCGTAACGGTCAACGTCGATGAAGAAATAGGCATAGCGCCCGGTCTGGCTGCCCACCCACAGCGAAAAGCCGCAATAGAGCAAGGGCAGCGGCAGCACGGCGGCCAGATGCGCCCAGCGCAGGGCGCCGGCCGGGCGGCCCCACAGCCACCAGGCCGGCCAGGCCGCCGGCGTGATGACATGGAACACCATGTCGATCATCTGGCGCGCCAGCGTGGGCGGGTGATTGAGATGGGCAAGCAGCGTGTTGTAGACGACGCCCACCACGGCGATCCAGGCTGCGCTGGCGGCCAGCAGCGCCGGATGCCCCGGCCCTTTCGCACGGCCCAGCAGGGCGACATGGCCGGCGATCAGCGCCACCGCGGTGTTGGACCAAATGGTGAACCAGCCATAGAGATGGGCAATCTCGCCCGCCGGATCGCGGCCGCGCTCCACGATGTCGAGCCCGAACTGCAACGCCAGCGCGCCACCCGCCAGCACCGCAATGCCGGCGGCAGCCATTCGCGGTCCGGGTTGCAGCCACGCCTCCATGGGCCCGATTGCTAGCCCAAGCCGTTGCCGGCGCAAAGCCTGTTGCAGTTGTGGGGGACGGCGCGGATACTTGCCGCCATGCCTGTCCACACCCGCACCTGCCATATCTGCGAAGCCAATTGCGGTCTGCTGATCGAGACGGAGGGCCGACGCGTGCTCTCCATTCGCGGCGATGGTGATGATCCGATTTCGCGTGGCCACATCTGCCCCAAGGGCAATGCCATCGCCGATATCGAAGCCGATCCGGACCGGCTGACCAGCCCGATGAAGCGCGTTTGCGACGGCTGGGTGGCGCTTGACTGGGAAACCGCGCTGGCCGAGATCGGCGCGCGCTTTGCCGCCATCAAGAGCGCCGGCGGCGGGGCGGCGCTCTATGTCGGCAATCCCACCGCGCATGATTTCGCCCTGGGCTTCCAGATGGGCGCGCTGAAGAAGGCGCTGGGCGTGCGCGGCGTCTATTCGGCCTCGACCGTCGATCAGATGCCACACCAGCTGGCGCAATATTTCCTCTATGGCCACAATGCGCTGTTCCCGATCCCGGATATCGAGCGCACCCGCCACCTCGTCATCCTGGGCGGCAATCCACTGGCATCGAACGGCAGCGTGTGGACCGTGCCCGACGTCAAGCGCCGCCTCGCCGAGATGCGCAGCCGCGGCGGCCGGCTGACAGTGATCGATCCGCGGCGCAGCGAGACGGCTGGCATCGCCGATGCCCACCACTTCATCCGGCCCGGCAGCGATCCGGCGCTGCTGATCGCCCTGCTGTTGGCGCTGGATGATGCCGGCCTCGTCAACCCTGGCCGGCTGCGGCCGATGCTGGATGGTTGGGATGATCTGTGGACGGCGCTGCGCCGCTTCGACATGGCGTCGCTGGCCCGTGCCTGCGGCTGGGAGGTGGCGGCCATCGCTGCGCTGGCGACCGAGCTGGGCAACGGCCAGCCCACCGCCGTCTATGGCCGCATCGGGGTGTCAACTGCACCGTTCGGGACACTGGCGCACTGGCTGATCAACCTCCTGAACATCGCCACCGGCAACCTCGACCGGGAAGGCGGCGTGATGTTCTCCTCACCCGCCATCGACATTGCCGGCGGCTCGGGCCCGGGCAGCCGTGGCCGTTTCCACAGCCGCGTGTCCGGCCACCCGGAAGTGATGGGAGAATTCCCTGCGGTCAGCCTGGCAGAGGAGATTCGGGCGCCGGGAGAAGGCCAGGTTCAGGCGCTGGTGGTGATCGCCGGCAATCCGGTGCTGTCGGTGCCGGATGGCGGTGCGCTCGATGCGGCGCTCGCCGGGCTGGAACTGATGGTCTCGGTCGATCCGCATATCACCGCCACCTCGCGCCATGCCCATTATGTGCTCCCGCCGTGCGGCCCGCTGGCCAAGGATCATTATCCGTTGCTGCTGGCGCCGATCGCGTTCCGGAACTTCGCCAAATTCTCGCCGGCCTTGTGGGAGCCGCGGCATGGCCAGAAGCGCGACTGGGAGATTGTCGCGGATCTGGCGCGCGCCATTGCCGGGGCGCAGGGCATCAGCCTGCCGCCGCCCGTCAATCCGCGCGAACAGCTTGACCGGATGCTGGCCAAGGGCGGCCTCAGCCTGGCCGAGATGATGGCGCACCCGCATGGCCTTGATCTGGGCCCGCATGTCCAGCGCTTGCCGGACCGGCTGTTCACGCCCGAAAAACGCATCCACTGCGTCCCCGAAGCGGTAATGGAGGATCTTTGCGGTCGATTTTCCGACTGGTTGGCGCGGCAGCCCGAACCGGGGCTGGTTCTGATCGGCCGGCGCCATATCCGCAGCAACAACAGCTGGCTGGGCAACGCACCGCGCCTGGCCAAGGGGCCGGACAAGTGCGTGCTGTTGCTGAACCCCGTCGATGCACAGGCCCATGGCATTGCCGATGGCGATCTCGTGTCGATCAGCAGCGCGGCCGGCACTGTGGAGGCATCGGCGCAGGTGACCGACGAGGTGATGACGGGCGTCGTATCCCTTCCCCACGGCTTCGGCCATGGCCGGCCCGGCGTGCGGCTTTCGGTCGCCAGTGCGCGCCTGGGCGTGAGCCACAATGACCTGACACTGCGCACCCGCATCGACGTGCTGTCGGGCACTGCGGCGCTGGTCGGGACGCCGGTGACGATCGCGCCCGCCTTCGCAGTTGCGGCAAACGGGACGAACGGCTAAAGCCTGCCGCCATGTTCAAGCTCCCCGATTTCAACGATCGCGCCAAGACCGCCGCGGAAGCCCGCAAGGCCAAGCTGGAAAAATTCAAGCAGGCCGCCCCGCCCAGCGAGGAAGCCCTCGCCGCCGCCAAGGCACGCGCCGAAAAGCGCGCCCAGAAGGAAGCCGAAGCCAAGGCCGCCCGCGCCGAGCGCGCCCGCCAGCAGGCCGAGGAAAGGAAGCTGAAGGAAGCCCAGCGCGAGAAGCAGGCCGAGCAGGCCCGCCTGGAAGCCATTGCCCGCGAAGCTGCCCAGAAGGCCGCCCGTGATGCTCGCTATGCCGCCCGCAAGGCGCGAGTGAAGTAAGCCTTACAGGCCGTCAAAGGCGATCAGGCTGCGCGGCACCACACCAGCCGCGGCAAGCCGTGCAGCGCCGCCCAGTTCAGGCAGGTCGATCGCGAAGGCCGCTTCGGTCACGACAGCCCCTGCCCCGCGCAAAAGTTCCACCCCGGCCAGCGCCGTGCCGCCGGTGGCGATCAGATCATCGACAAGACATACGCGTTGCCCGGCCGTGACGGCATCAGCGTGCATCTCGATCCGGTCGGTGCCATATTCGAGCGCATAGTTGATACCGGTCACGCGGCCCGGCAGCTTGTTTTTCTTCCGCAGCAGGACCAGCCCGACCCCCAGTTCGCGGGCCACAGCGGCGCCGAAGATGAAGCCGCGTGCCTCGATGCCGGCCACAAGGTCGGGCGTGTGCGCCAGGCTGGCCGCCATGCGATTGACGGCGGCGGCAAAGCCCGGCCCGTCCAGCAGCAGCGTGGTGATGTCGCGAAACAGGATGCCGGCATGCGGATAGTCCGGGATGGTGCGCACAAGCGCCTTCAGATCGTCATTCACTGGCAGAATCTCTCAACGAAAAGAGGCGGCCATCCTGCCGGATGACCGCCTCGTTTCAAGCCCTGATGGGTGTCAGGCCGGTTTCTTGATGTCGGCCCAGACCTTCCGGTACGACAGATAACCAAGCCCGGTCATGATGATCAGGAACAGGATGGCCGCGACGCCGGTTTCCTTGCGGTTTTCCAGCTTGGGCTCGGCCGTCCAGGTCAGGAAGGCCGACACATCCTTGGCATATTGGTCGACCGTTGCCGGCGAACCGTCGGCATAGGTGACCTGGCCATCGGCGGCCAGCGGCGGCGGCATGGCGATGTTGATGCTGTGGAAATAGGGGTTGTAATAGAGCGTGTCCGGCTTGGCCCAGCCCTGCGGCACGTCATCCGAATAGCCGGTCAGCAACGAATAGACATAATTGGTGCCGTCCGGACGCGCCTTGGTCATCAGCGACAGGTCCGGCGGGTTGGCGCCATTCTGGGCGGCGCGTGCGGCCGCTTCGTTGGCATAGACCAGCGGGAACTTGTCGGCCGGGGTGGCCTTGCGAGTGGTCGGTTCGCCATTGGCATCGATCGCCGCCACTTCATATTCCGCGGCGATGGCCTTGATCTGGGCTTCGCTGAAGCCAAGGTCAGCCAGGTCGCGGAAGGCGACGCGGTTGATCGAGTGGCAGGCCGAGCAGACTTCCTTGTAGACTTGGAAACCGCGCTGCAGCTGGCCGCGATCGAATGTGCCGAAGATGCCGAGGTTGCCGGGGCCATTGTGCGCCCATTCGACATGCTTGGGGTGCTTGTGCAGCTGCTTGGCCATGTCGGGCGTCGCCTCCTCGCGGGGGACAACAGCCCCCCACAAGGCGTTGAGCACGAAGAGCAGGCCGACGGCGAGAGCGCCGAGACGGATCATTGCGGTGTCTCCTTATTCGGCCGGCTGCGCAACAGGCGCGGCGCCGCCACCCTTGCCATATTTGGCGAGCACGGCTTCCGAGATGGAGCCGGGCAGCGCCTTGGTCTTCTCCAGCTTGGAGACGATTGGCAGGATGATGAGGAAGTGGGCGAAATAATAGGCGGTCAGCACCTGGGACAGACGCACCCAGGGTTCTTCCGCTGGCTTGCCGCCGCACACGCCCAGCAGGAGGGCGACCACCACGAACACCCAGAACAGGATGCGTGACAGCGGGCGGTAGTTGTTGGACCTGACCGGCGACGTGTCCAGCCACGGCAGCAGGAACAGCAGCAGGATCGAGGCGAACATCGCGATCACGCCCCACAGCTTGGCCGGCACGCCCAGGAAGTCGGTCGTGAAGGCGCGCAGGATGGCGTAGAAGGGCCAGAAATACCATTCCGGCACGATGTGCGCAGGCGTCGAGAGCGGGTTTGCCGGGATGTAATTGTCCGGTTCACCCAGGCTGTTCGGCATGAAGAACACGAAGGCCGAGAAGACAATCAGATAGATGCCCAGACCAACGAAATCCTTCGCGGTGTAGTAGGGGTGGAAGGGGACGGTGTCGGCTTCCGACTTAACGTCGATCCCGGTGGGGTTGTTGGAACCCGGGATGTGCAGCGCCCACACGTGCAGCACGATCACGCCGAAGATCACGAACGGCAGCAGATAATGCAGCGAGAAGAAGCGGTTGAGCGTGGCATTGTCCGGCGAGAAGCCGCCGAGCAGCCAGGTCTGGATCGAGGTGCCAACCACCGGCAGCGCCGAAAAGAGCCCGGTGATGACCTGAGCGCCCCAGAAGCTCATCTGACCCCACACCAGCACATAGCCCATGAAGGCCGTGGCCATCATCAGGAGGAAGATGACGAGGCCGAGCATCCAGATCATCTCGCGCGGCGGCTTGTAGGAGCCGTAGTAAAGGCCGCGGAAGATGTGGATGTAGACGACGCCGAAGAAGAAGCTGGCGCCGACGGCGTGCATGTAGCGGATCATCCAGCCGCCGTTCACGTCGCGCATGATGTGCTCGACCGAATCAAAGGCGATGGCGACGTTGGGGGCATAGTGCATGGCCAGCACCACGCCGGTGATGATCTGGATCACCAGCGCCACGCCGGCGAGCACGCCGAAGTTGTAGAAAGCGTTCAGATTCTTGGGCGTCGGATAGCCCGGCCCCAACGCATTGAAGATGAAGCGCGGCAGCGGCAGCCGCTCGTCCATCCACTGGCCGACGGCGCTCGTCGGCTTGTATTCTTTCGCCCAGGGAAAGCTCATCTCTTCTCTCCTCAGCCGATCGTCACCGACGTGGGCGACTTGAATTGATAGGGCGGCACCTCGAGGTTCTTGGGCGCCGGGCCTTTCCGGATGCGGGCCGCGGTGTCGTAGTGCGAGCCGTGGCAGGGGCAGAAATAGCCGCCGAAATCGCCGCGAACCTCACCTTCCGCCGCGCCCAGCGGGACGCAGCCGAGGTGGGTGCACACGCCCAGCGTGATCAGCCACTGCTCGTTGCCCGGCTTGGTGCGATCGGCCAGCGTCTGCGGATCACGCAGGGACGCGGCGTCCACCTTCTTGGCCTCGGCAATCTCTGCCGCCGTCAGATGACGGGCGAACACCGGCTTGCCGCGCCAGCTGGCCTTGATCGCCTGGCCCTCCTGGACCGCCGACAGATCGAGGTCGATGGAGGCCAGCGCCAGCACGTCGGCCGACGGGTTCATCTGGTTGACGAGGCTCCAGGCCACCGGCACCACGCCGGCACCGGCAAAGGCCGCTGTCGCCACATAAAGGAAATCACGGCGGCGCTCGCCGCCGGGGGTCAGATCATCAGCAGTCGCCTGCCGCGCTTCGCTCGCCATCTCGTCCCTTCCGGATGCCAAATGAACGGCCGGCAAGCCTGCTGCCTGCCCGCATGGTCGGCCCGGATAGACAAGCCGATGCCGCAACGCAACGGACAAATCGCCCCGAAGGCCCGGACATTTCGCCGCGCACATTACATGGGCGTAAGGCAGCCGGGCCCCACACCCGGCTTTCGAGGGGCTTCCCGCCATCGCAAAGCCGGTCTAACAGGCGCTCATGATCGACCTTGATGACCAGCAGCGGGCCGCACAGGCCTGGTTCCGACAGCTTCGCGACAATATCTGGGCCATGCTGGAGCAGCTGGAGGATGAATCCACCCTGCCCGGTACCGCCGGCCGCTTTGAAAAGCGTGTCTGGCAGCGCACGGACCATGCCGGCGGCGATGGTGGCGGCGGCGAGATGGGCATCATGAAGGGCCGGCTGTTCGAAAAGGCCGGCGTCAACATCTCCACCGTCCATGGCGAGTTCAATCCGGATTTCGCCAAGCAGATCAACGGCGCAGCGGAAGACCCGCGCTTTTTTGCCACCGGCATCAGCCTCGTCATCCACCCGGCCAATCCGCTGGTGCCGGCGGTGCACATGAACACGCGGATGCTGGTGACGACCAAACGCTGGTTCGGCGGCGGCGTCGATCTCAATCCCGCCCTGCCCGACGAAGCCGAGACGGCCGCCTTCCACGCGGCGGTGAAGGCCACCTGCGATCGCCACCACCCGGACTATTACCAGGCCCATTCCAAATGGGCGGAGGAGTATTTCTGGGTGCCCCACCGCAGCCGCCATCGCGGCGTGGGCGGCATCTTCTACGATCATCTCAACAGCGGCGACTGGGCCGCAGACTTCGCCTACACGCAGGACGTCGGCCACTGCTTCCTCGAAACCTACCCGAAGCTGGTGCGCGCCAAGATGCACCAGGCCTTCACCGAAGAGCAGCGCATCGCCCAGCTCAAGTATCGCGGCCTCTATGCCGAGTTCAACCTCGTGTATGACCGCGGCACCACCTTTGGCCTGAAGACCGGCGGCAACACCGATGCCATCCTGATGAGCCTGCCGCCGCACGCCATCTGGGAGTAGGCCATGGCCATCCAGGTGGTGCCCAGCGGCGAACTGGCCACGGTTGTCACCTGTCTCGAAATGCGGGCGCGTCCGGCACCGGCCTTGCCGGCCCGCTCGGCGTTGAAGCTGGTTCACTGGCCGGCCCCGGTGGACAAGGCAGCCTATCTGGACCTGTTCCGGCGCATCGGCGCGCCCTGGCTGTGGCGCGGGCGGCTGGCCCAGTCACCGGCCGACCTTGCCGCCACCCTGGAGGCGCCCACCACGCAGGTGCATGTCGCCGCCCGCCGCGATGGCACGCCAGTCGGCCTGATCGAGCTGGACTTTTCGGCGGCCGCCACCTGCGAGATCGTCTATTTCGGGCTGGAACCGGGGATGATGGGGCGCGGCCATGGCCGCTGGCTGATGGACCATGCATTGCGCCTCGCCTGGCGGGAGGACGTGGCGCGCGTGTGGCTGCACACGTGCGATCTCGATCACCCGGCGGCGCGGGACTTCTACCAGCGGTGCGGTTTCATCCCGTATGAGCGCTGGCTGGAGACCTATCCCGATCCGCGCGTCAACGGCATCTATCCGCCGGACACCGCGCCGCAGGTGCCCATGCTTTAGGGTGCGAGTTCGCGATAGACGAACACGCTGACCGCAGCGCCAGCGATGGCGACGATGGTGCTGGCGATGCCGCCGCACACGGCCACCACGAAGCGGCCCACCGCCTCAAGGCCCAGCGCGCGTGCGACCACGTCGAGCGCGGCACCGGCAACGCTGGTCATCATCAGCACGCCGACGACGCCGAACAGGGCGACGATCACGAACAGGAACAGCTGCGCCTGCACCGGGGCCGTCAGCGCCCAGCTGCGCTGCAGCAGGGCCAGCGGGCGCGCCGGTTCCGCCACGGTCACCGCGCTCAACAGGAAGAGCAGCCGGGCATAGAGATAGAAGCTGGGCAGCACGAGGAGCATGAAGCCCAGTGCCACTGGCGCCGAGGCCAGCAGCAAGGCCACCATGAAGCCCGGCCACAGCGGCAGTGCCACTGCAAAGCCGGTCCGCGGCGTGATGGACGTGCGCAACATCAGGGCAGTGATGGCGAGCTGCGCGAAATTGCCGAGCAGGGCCGGCAGCAGGAAGGCCCACAGCAATTGCTGGCCACTTACATCGAGTGGATTGGGCGGCAGTGGCGGCACGAACAACTGCACCGCCACCGATGGCAGCAGCGTGAAGGGCGCCGCCACGAAGAACAGGCGCGACAGATCCCCCAGCACGAGGGCCGTCATGCCATCCCAGATGGCGGGAACCGAGAGGCGCTGCACGCCCGTGCCTGCCCCGTGCCTGCCCCGTCCCTGCAGACGCCGGCTCAGGCCGCCGGCTTGACGCCGGCTTCGGCCACCAGCGCCTGCAGTTCGCCGGCCTGGAACATTTCCATCATGATGTCGCTGCCGCCGACGAATTCGCCCTTCACATAGAGCTGGGGAATGGTCGGCCAGTCGCTGTATTCCTTGATGCCCTGGCGGATCTCCATGTCGGCCAGCACGTCCACGCTCTCGAAGGCGACATTCAGCCGTTCAAGGATGGCGACGGCGGTCGAGGAAAAGCCGCACTGCGGGAAATAGGGGGTGCCCTTCATGAACAGCACGACGTCGTTGCTGTTGACGAGGCTGGCGATGCGGTCATGCACGGGATTGGACATTGGGGGGAATCCTTTGGCTTGGCCGGCGGTCAGGCCGGGCGGGTTGTCAGTTTCAAAGCGTGCAGCACACCCCCCATGCGCCCACCCAAAGCATTATACACCAGCCGCTGCTGCGCAACCCGCGACAGGCCGGCGAACTGCGGCGCGATGACGGTGGCGGCATAATGATCGCCATCGCCGGCCAGATCGTCGATTTTGACCGAGGCGCCGGGCAGAGCGGCCAGGATGGCGGCCTCGATGTCGGCGGCGGCCATCGGCATCAGGCTTCTCCCATCACCTGGGTTTCGGCCTGGGCCAGCTTTTCAGCCAGCATGGCCTTGATGTCGCCTTCGCCCACGCCCAGCGGCGCCAGATCGGCAAGCAGCTTGGCGATGATGTCGGAGTCGCCCGGCACTTCGAGGTCGGAGAGCAGCACCGACTTGGCATAATCCTCGGCCATCGCACCTGACTTGCCAAGCTTTTCGGCGGCCCACAGGCCAATCAGCTTGCCGCGCCGCGCCAGGATGCGAAAGCGCAGGTCAGCATCGTGGGCGAATTTGGCTTCAAAGGCCTTTTCGCGGTCATCGAACGAGGTCATCACGGCATCCTTGGGCTTGGCCTGGGCTTGGGTTCCCGTTCGAGATAGGCGAGGCCATGCAAAGGTTCAATCGTTGAACCGCACCGGCTTTGCCGCTATGGGCACTCCCCCGCGCCGCCGGCCCATGCTAGCCTGCGGCACCTCGTACTCGCCATCGACCGCCGTCCAGGAGGACAGCATGACCCGCCGCCGCCAGATCTACGAAGGCAAGGCCAAGATCCTGTATGAGGGGCCGGAACCCGGCACGCTCATCCAGTATTTCAAGGATGATGCCACCGCCTTCAATGCCCAGAAGAAGGGCACGATCAGCGGCAAGGGCGTGCTGAACAACCGTATTTCGGAGCATGTGTTCACGCTGCTGAGCACGATCGGCATCCCCACCCACTTCATCCGCCGCCTGAACATGCGCGAGCAGTTGGTGCGGCAGGTGGAAATCATCCCGATCGAAGTGGTGGTGCGCAACGTGGCCGCAGGCAGCATTTCCAAGCGGCTGGGCATCGAGGAAGGCACGATGCTGCCGCGCACCATTCTCGAATATTATTACAAGGATGATTCGCTGGGCGATCCGATGGTCGCCGATGAGCATATCGCCGCCTTCGGCTGGGCATCCCAGGAAGAGATGCACGACATTGCCGACATGGCGATCCGCGTGAATGATTTCCTTGCCGGCATGTTCGCCGGCGTCGGCATCCGGCTGGTCGATTTCAAGCTGGAGTTCGGCCGTCTGTTCGACGGCGACTACAGCCGCGTGATCCTGGCCGACGAGATCAGCCCCGACGGCTGCCGCCTGTGGGACATGAAGACCGGCAACAAGCTGGACAAGGATCGGTTCCGCCGCGACCTTGGCGGCGAAGCCGAGGCTTATCAGGAAGTGGCCCGCCGGCTGGGCCTGCTGACCGAGGACGAGACTGCCGTGCTGGACCTTGAGGAACATCGCAAGGCGCGCGGCCAGGCCACGAAGACCGGCCCGGCGGCGGAGTAGGCGTTCAGGCCCGCGCCCAGCGCACAGGCTCGATCCGCCGCACCACCAGCGCGAAGACCAGTGTGCCGGTGCCGACCACGGCTGCGGTGACGATGAAGGCCGGGCGATAGCCGGCGGCATCGACGATGATCCCGGTGAGCACCGGGCCGACGATGCCCGACAGATTGCCAAGGCTGGTCTGCACGCCAACCCAGCGCCCGGCGGACGCCGCGCCTGCCATCGTCTGCCCGATGACGAACAGCAGGTTGGGCACCGGGCCATAGCCAAAGCCGGTCAGAGCGATCACCGTCACCAGCATGGGCCAGCCCTGGATGCCGGGCAGCAGGACGAGACCGATCACGCAGGCAGCCACCGATCCGAACAGCATCCGGCGCCGCCAGGCAGAGCCATCGCCACCGGCACGGATGGCCCGGTCGATGGCCCAGGCGCCCACCGTGCCGCCGATGATCTGCGCGATGTAGAACACCGATGTGAGCAGGCTCATGTCGATGATCGAGAAGCCGCGCGCCTTGACCAGCCACAAGGGCAGCCAGCCCACAATGAAATAGAGCGCGAAGGTGCCGGCAATGTGCAGGAGTGTGATGGCCCAGAAGGATGGCTGACGCAGCACCAGCGCCAGGGGCGCGGCGGCTTCCGGTTCTGGCGCGCCGCGCCCCTCGCCTTCCTCGATGCCGCGCCGCGCCAGCCACCATGGCACCAGCCACACCAGCGTGACCGCGCCGAACACGATGAACATCTCGCGCCAGCCCCACAGTTCCATCATCGCGCCGCCGGCCAGCGTGCCGATCAGCGGCCCCAGCGCCAGCCCGCCCGACAGCGAGATGTTGGCCAGGGAGCGCGCGCCCTCGGGCACCCGCGCGATCAGCTTGGACCCGCAGGGGAAGGCCACCCCTTCGCCCAGCCCCATCAACAGTCGCAGCATCAGCAAGGCAGTGACGCCGCCGGCAGCACCGGTGCCAATGAAGCCCATGCCGATTGTGGCGATCGCCCAGGTCGCGACCCCGGCCGCCATCAGCAATCGTACGCTCATGCGGTCGGCCAGCCAGCCCGCCAGCGCCAGCGCCGGCACATAGGTCCAGTAGAAGCTGGAGACGATGACGCCATACCGTTCGTTGGTCAGCGCAAAATCGTCCTTGATCAGCGGGGCTGCCACCGAAACGGCGCCGCGATCGATGTAGTTCAAGGCGATGGCCGCGCCGATCAGCACGATTGCCCAGCGCAGCTGTGCCGACATCATGGCCTGTGTTCCCCGCCCCTCTTCACCAGCGCTTCATGCCCGAATGGCGGCAAACAGCAAGACACCGCCGCGGCCACGGCGGTTTCCTGTTGTTGATGCCCAGTATCAGGGCTTGGGCGGGGTCGGTTCGGTCGCTGCCTCGCCTTCCGGCACCGGTCCATCGACGATGGACACGTCCACCCGGCGGGCGTTTTCATAGCTTTCGACCGTGTCGGTGGTGTCGGCTGGCTTGACCAGGTCAATGTCGGTCGCCGCAACGCCCAGAGCCACCAGCGCATCGCGCACCGCAAAGGCGCGCGACTTGGACAGGGCGGCATTGAAGGCCGCATCGCCGCGCGGATCATTATAGCCTGAAACCGCGAGGTGATTGCCGGGATTGTCTGCCAGCCACTTGCGCAGATTTTCGGTGGCTGCCTCGAAGTCCGGGTGAACGTCCGACTTGGCGGTGTCGAAATAGACCGAAACCTTCGGCCGGCCTTCCAGTTCCTCGCCGGTGACGCCAGCGCCCACGGGCGCCACGACAGCCACCACTTCCGCCACGGCGGCCGTTTCCACCACGGCCGCAGGAACCTCTGCGCCCGGCTTTGCGGAATTGAACCCGATCAGCGCGGCAACGCCGCCGAACGTGGCCAGCGATGCCAGCAGCGGCCAGAACAGGCCGGGCTGCTTGCGCGCGACCGGAGCAGCCGGTGCGCGCGTCGCCATCACGGGCTGAACGGGCGGCGGGGGCGGCGGGGCCACAACCGGTGGCGGCGGTGGCGGTGGTGGCGGGGGCGGCGGGGCCACAACCGGTTCCGGCGCGGCAGCGACCAGCGGCAGCACGGCGGCATCATCAGCCCCCTTCGGCTTGGCCTTGCCCTTGGGGCGGAACATTTCCAGCAGCCCGAAATGCTGGGCCAGCAGATAATAGACGGTCACCCGGTTCTTGGTGCGATCGGCCTTCATGATCTCGCCGACCTTGGCGATGGCGGCATCGAGCACGTTATCGGGATCGGCGAGGCCCAGCTTCTTCTTGAGGAAGTTCTCGCGCACCCGGTCGGTCTCGGTCGGATCAGAGAAGGAGACCAGCGACGAATCGCGGTTCCTGAGCGCGATACCGCAATAGCGCACGATGCCGGCGATCAGGTCGTCATCGGCATTGGGCACATATTTCTTGACGTCGATCGACCAATCTTCGGCCATGGCGCTTTCCCCTCTTGCGATAAGCTGTCGCAGCATAAGCCGAAAAGCCGGGCCGCAGCAATGGCGGCTGTCGCCATGATTGCAGCCTTTCGCCGCCATGCAGGCACGGCCTGGCAGACCAGCCCTGATGCTGGCAACGGCGCCCCGCCTGCGCTATGCCCGGCCCGGCATGCAGGGCAGGGCCATCCTTCTGATTGTGGGCGGCGGAATCGCGGCCTTCCGCGCGCTCGATCTGGTGCGCGAACTGCGCCGTGCAGGGGCGAAGGTGCTGCCCGTGCTGTCTCGCAATGCCGATCGCTTCGTGACGCCCCTGTCCCTGTCGGCGCTGGCCGGCGAAAAGGTGCGCCACACGCTGTGGGACCTGGAGGACGAGGCGGCGATGGGCCATATCCAGCTCTCCCGGGCGGCCGATCTTGTGGTCGTGTGCCCGGCCACCGCCTCGCTCCTTGCACGCACCGCCGGCGGCCGCGCCGATGATCTGGCCACCACCCTGCTGTTGGCCACGGACAAGCCGGTGCTGTTCGTGCCGGCGATGAACGTGCGCATGTGGCTGCACCCGGCCACGCAGCGCAATGTCGCCAGCTTGCGCGCCGATGGCGCCGCGGTCATGGAGCCGGATGTTGGCGAGATGGCCTGCGGCGAGGTCGGCCCCGGCCGGCTGCCGGAGGTGCCGGCAATCATGGCCGCCATCGCGGCCTTCTTCGCGCCGCGCCCGCTCGCCGGCCGCCACGCGTTGGTGACGGCCGGACCAACGCACGAGCCGATCGATCCGGTGCGCTTCATCGGCAATCACAGTTCGGGCAAGCAGGGTTTTGCCATCGCCGCAGCGCTGGCGCGTGCCGGCGCGCGCGTCACGCTGGTGGCGGGCCCGGTACACCTGCCCACACCGCCCGGTGTCACGCGGGTTGACGTGATGACAGCCCGCCAGATGCAGGCCGCCTGCGAGGGCGCCCTGCCCGCCGACGTTGCCGTGATGGTCGCAGCCGTGGCCGACTGGCGGGCGCAAGAGGCGCCGGCCAAGCTCAAGAAGGACGGCGGCGCGCCCCCTGCCCTGGCGCTTGTCGAGAACCCGGACATTCTGGCCGGCATTGGCCACCATCCCCGGCGCCCGGCCCTGGTGGTCGGCTTTGCTGCGGAGACGGGAGACCTCATCGCCCACGCCGCCGCCAAGCGCACGCGCAAGGGGGCGGACTGGATCGTCGCCAACGACGTGTCCGAAGGCGTCTTCGGCACCGACAGCAACCACGCCCATCTCGTCACCGCCGATGGCGCTTCAGACTGGGGCGCGTCCACCAAGCAGGCGGTGGCCGAGCGGCTCACGGCCGCCATCGCGCAGCATTTCGGAAGCCCCGCATGATCGCCATCCCGCTCACCATCCTGCCACACGGCGAGGGCCTCCCCCTGCCCGCCTATGCAACACCGGGTGCTGCCGGCATGGATGCCCTCGCCGCCGTCACCGGAACCGTGATGCTGGCGCCCGGCGAACGTTTCGCGGTGCCGCTGGGTTTCTGCATGGCGATCCCCGACGGCTTCGAGGTGCAGGTGCGCCCCCGCTCGGGTCTCGCCCTCAAGCACGGCATCACCGTGCCCAACAGCCCAGGCACCATCGACAGTGACTATCGCGGCGAGGTCAAGGCGCTGCTGATCAACCTGGGCGCAGAGGCCTTCGCCATCGAACGCGGCATGCGCATCTGCCAGCTGGTGCCGGCAGTCGTCACGCGCGCCGCGCTGGTGGTGGTCGACACGCTCGATGAAACGCAGCGCGGGGCCGGCGGGTTCGGCTCCACCGGCATCGGCACGTGAATTTTTCCGACGACGAGCTTGACCGTTATGCCCGGCATATCGTGCTGCCGGGCTTCGGCGGCACCGGCCAGGCCGCGCTGAAACGCGCCCGCGTGGCGGTGATCGGCGCGGGCGGGTTGGGCAGCCCGGTGCTGCTCTATCTGGCGGCGGCCGGCGTTGGCCGGCTCACCATCATCGATGATGATGCGGTCGCGCTGTCGAACCTGCAGCGCCAGGTGCTGTTTGCCACCGCCGACACGGGTGCCATGAAGGCCGAGGCCGCCGCGACGCGGCTCCATGCGCTCAACCCGCATGTCGAGACGATGGCGGTGCCGATCCGGCTGGATGTCGACAATGTCGATGCGCTGTTGGCCGGGCACGACATGATCATCGATGGCAGCGACAGTTTCGCGACGCGGCTGGCCGTGGCCGATGCGGCGCTGGCCATGGGCGTGCCGTTGGTATCGGGCGCGGTTGGCCCGCTGGATGGCCAGGTTGCGCTGTTCCGCGGCCACGCGGCGGACAAGCCCTGCTATCGCTGTTTTGTCGGCAGCCCGGCCGACGATCCGGCGCGCAACTGTGCCGCCACCGGCGTGCTGGGCGCCCTTACCGGGGTGGTCGGCAGCCTGATGGCGCTGCTGGCGGTGCGCGCGCTGGCGGGACTGGGCACGGACGCGGCCGGGCAGCTGCTGCTGATCGATGTCATGTCGTTGCAGATGCGGCGCCTGACCTTGCCCAAGGATCCGGCCTGTCCGGCCTGCGGTTCCGGCAAGCCTGCTGCCGCATAGCTGCCGTATTTCATCGCTAACACACCAACCGTGCCCCCCCGCCGACCCCCACCCCGCAAGAAAAGCCGCAGCTGGCCCGCCACGCTGCTGAAGGCCGTGCTCGCCCTTGGCCTCGCCAGCGTGCTGGCGCTGGTTGCCGCCGTCGTGTTCACCATGCAGTCGCTGCCCGGCTTCGACACGCTGAAGAAGAGCCCCAATGGCCAGCCGGTGGAGATCAGGGGCGATGATGGCACGGTGCTGGCCAGCTTCGGCCCCAGCTATGGCGAATGGCTCCCCTATGCCGAGATCCCGGCCACCATGAAGAATGCCATGATCGCCGTGGAGGACCGCCGCTTCTGGTATCATCCCGGCATCGATCCCATCGGCATCGTGCGCGCCTTCACCGTCAACACGCTCAGCGGCAACAAGGCGCAGGGTGCATCCACCATCACCCAGCAGCTGGCGCGCAACCTGTTCCTCACCGCCTCCAAGGACTATACCCGCAAGCTGCGCGAGGTGGTGCTGGCGATGGCGATGGAACGCACCTATTCCAAGGAAGAGATCCTCGAACTCTATCTGAACCGCGTCTATTTCGGCGGCGGTGCCTATGGCATCGATGCGGCCTCACGCAAATTCTATGGCCACAGCGCCCGCCGGCTGAGCCTTGAGGAAGCCGCCATCATTGCCGGCCTGGTCAAGGCGCCATCGCGCTTCGCGCCGTCTGCCGACGCCGAGGCCGCGCGGCGGCGGGCGGCGACCGTGATCGCGGTGATGGTGGATGCCGGCAGCATCACGCCCGGCGAAGCGGCAGCGGCTGATCCGCAACTGGTGCGCTTTGCCCCCCAGGGCCGGGAGGCCGGTGTGCGCTATTTCACCGACTGGGTTCTGGCCGAACTGGAAAATCTGGTCGACGAAGGCGATGAGCCGCTGAAGGTGGAGACCACCCTCAACGCGCAGGGCCAGCGCTGGGCCGAGGCGGCCATCCGTGCCGAGGCGCCGGCCGGCGTGCAGGGCGCACTGGTCGCCATTGCCCGCGATGGCGGGGTGAAGGCGATGGTGGGCGGCACCGATTATGTGCGGTCCAACTACAACCGGGCGATGACGGCACGGCGCCAGCCCGGTTCGGCCTTCAAGTTCTTCGTCTATGCGGCTGCGATGGAATCCGGCGTGACGCCCGATGACCCCATGGAAGACAAGCCGGTCACCATCGGCAAGTGGAGCCCGCGCAACGACAATCGCCAGTTCGTTGGCCCGGTGTCGGTGCGCGAGGCCTTTGCCCGCTCGATCAACACGGTGGCGGTGCAACTGGCCGAGCAGGTGGGTTTCGACACGGTCGCCGAGGTGGCGCGCCGCTTCGGCATCACCACGCCGATCAGCCGCGAACCGGCGATGGCGCTGGGCGCGTCGGAAGTGACCCTGTTCGAAATGACCAATGCCTATGCCACCGTTGCCAATGGCGGGCTGGAACGGCCGCCCCATGCCATCACTCGCGTCACCACCGGAACCGGCCGCGTGCTGTATGAACGTGAAGGCGAGGACACACGGCAGGTCGTGGCGCCGGTGGTGGCGGCGCGCATGACCCAGCTGATGCAGGCGGCGGTTGAAGAAGGCACGGCACGTGCTGCCCAGATCGGCCGGCCGCTGGCCGGCAAGACCGGCACCACCAGCAGCAACAAGGATGCCTGGTTCATCGGTTTTTCCAGCGGGCTGACCACTGGCGTATGGATGGGCCGCGATGATGCGAAGGCGGTTCGCGGGCTCGCCGGTGGGCGGGCGCCGGCGCGGGCGTTCGCGCAGTACATGTCACGCGCCGTGGGCGGCACCCCGCCGGAACCGCTGGCCACCCAAACCGAAGAGGAACCCGGCCTGTTCGGCGAGCCGGATGCCGAATCGTGGGGGATCACCATTGATGAGGCGCCGGAAGCCGGCGAACCGCCGCCGCTGGAAGAGGCACCACGGCTGGACGACAACTGGCTGGACAAGGCCCTGAAGGAGCCGGCCGAGCCGCAGCAGCACGTTGGCGAGGGCCAGCAGGGCGCTGATCAGGCGAGCACGCAGTAAACCGGCGCGTGGTCGCTGGCCTTGTCCTGTCCGCGCACGTCCTTCATCACGCCGGCCTCTCCCAGCCGGTCGGCGGCCGCGGGTGACAGCAGCAGGTGATCGATGCGAAAGCCATGGTCGCGTGGCCAGGCGCCGGCCTGATAGTCCCAGAAGGTCCAGATGCCGCCACCCGGGTGAACAGCACGCACCGCGTCGGTCCAGCCCTGCCACAACAGCTGCCGGAAGGCGGCGCGGCTGGCCGGGAGCTTGAGGGCATCATCCTCCATCGCCCCGGCATCCCAGATGTCATCATCATTTGGGATGACGTTGTAATCGCCAGCCAGCACCACCGGCATTCCCGTGGCCAGCAGGCGCAGCGCATGGGCCCGCAGCCGTTCCATCCAGGCCAGCTTGTAATCATATTTCGGCCCCGGCGCCGGGTTGCCGTTGGGCAGGTAGATGCTGACCACCCGCACGCCCATGACGTCCGCTTCCAGATAACGGGCCTGCTCGTCCGCATCGTCACCGGGCAGGCCGCGCTGCACTTCCGTCGCTGGCTCGCGCGAGAGGATGGCGACGCCGTTGAAGCCTTTCTGGCCGTGGACAAGACAGTGATAGCCTGCCGCCCGCAGCACATCGACGGGGAAATTCTCGCTGACCGTCTTGATCTCCTGCAGGCAGGCGACGTCGGGCTTTGCCGCCTCCAGCCATTCCAGCAGGCGCGGCAGGCGGGCGTTGGTGCCGTTGATGTTGAAGGTGGCGATCAGCATCCGAGAGGCTTACGCGCTCAGGTGGCGAGCTTCAACAGCGCGGCGAGCCTGTCAGCCTCGGCGGCCGGTTTGTCGGAGCGGATGCGGGATATCCGCGGAAAGCGCATGGCAAGGCCAGACTTGTGGCGGGTGGAGGCATGGATGGAGTCGAACGCCACCTCCAGCACCAGTCGCTTCTCCACTTCGCGCACCGGCCCGAAGCTTTGCACCGTGTTGGCCCGCACAAACCTGTCGAGCATGGCGAGTTCGGCGTCGGTGAAGCCGGAATAGGCCTTGCCGACGGGAAGCAACTGGCCATCCTCCGTCCAGCAGCCGAAGGTGAAATCACTGTACAGGCTGGATCGCTTGCCGTGGCCGCGCTGGGCATACATCAGCACGCAATCGGCGGTAAGTGCATCGCGCTTCCACTTGAACCACAGGCCCTGCTTGCGGCCCGCGAGGTAGGGCGCATCGCGGCGCTTCAGCATCAAGCCTTCGATGGCCGCATCGCGCGCGCCGGCCCGGATGGCTGCAAGCTCGTCCCAACTTTGCGCCTCGACCAGCGGTGACAGCTCGAAACGCTGCGGATCGAGCACCGGCATCACCGACTCAAGCCGCGCCCGCCGTTCGGTCCACGGCAGCGGGCGTATGTCCTCGCCCGCCAGCGACAGCAGGTCATAAACGCGGATGAAGGCCGGCCGCTGGGCCAGCAACCTGGCCGACGGCGCCTTGCGACCAAGCCTCTGTTGCAGCGCATTGAAGCTGCCGGCCGCCGCAATGCCATCCGCCTGTCCAGCACCGCGCACCAGCAATTCGCCGTCCAGCGCCGCCGGCAGAGCAAGTGTCACATCCGGGAAGCTGCCCGAAATGTCATCGCCGGTGCGGCTGAACAGGCGCGTGTGGCCGCCGGCATGGACGATCTGGACGCGGATGCCGTCCCATTTCCATTCGGCGGCATGATCGGCCAGATCGAGCGCGGTACCATCCTCCAGCGGGCCGGCCAGCATGAAGGGCCGGAACACCGGCACATCGCCGGGCGTCGGCCGCGGCCCCTCCCCGGTCGCCCACCGGAAAAGCGGTTCGAACGGCGGGGCAAGGCCGTGCCAGACCTCTTCCACCGCCTCGACATCCAGCCCGAAGGCCTCGGCCAGCCCGATCTTGGCAAGCCGGGCCGACACCCCGGCCCTGAGCGCGCCGGTCGCCAGCTTGATGAGGGCATAGCGGCCGGGCGCATCGAGCCGGTCGAGCAGCGCAGCCACCACCATCGGCGCTTCGCGGCGGGACAGGCCCGACAATTGCCCCACAACGTCATCAAGCGAGGGCGGCACAATCTGTTCGGCACCGGGTTCTGGCCACAACAGCGAGATGGTTTCCGCCATGTCGCCCACGAAATCATGCGACAGGGCAAACAGCGTTGCATCCACCCGTTCGGCCATCCGGGCCTTCAGCATCGACGGCTGCACGGCCTTCAGGTCAAGCGTGCCTGTCAGCGCTGCCAGCGCCCAGCCCCGGTCAGGGTCTGGCGTGGCCAACAGATAATCGGCGATGAGCCGCAGCTTGGCGTTGCGGCTGCGCGTATAGGTCAGCGCATCAAGCAGACAGGCGAACTGCTCCATGGCAAGGGGGTTAGCATGGCTGCATCATTGCGCTAAGGGCTTGCGACGATGCGCATGAGAGACCTAGAGAAGGCCAGCGGCGTGGGGCGGGAAACAATCCGCTTCTACATCCGCGAGGGCTTGCTGCCGGAACCGGAAAAGCCCAGTCGCAACAGTGCCCGCTATACCGATCTGCATGTGGCCCGGCTGAAGGCGATCAAGCGCCTGCAGGAAGAACGGTTCCTGCCGCTGGCGGTGATCCGCACCCTGCTGGAGGCCGATGATGGAGACCGCTGGCTGATGCCGGATGCCTTTCCGATGCTGGATGCCATGCTGGCGCAGCGGCTGGAGGAGGCCGGCCCGGCGCGCGTGGCTGTGGCCGATCTCGACCTGCCGCACGCCGTGGCGGATCATCTGGACGATGGTCTGGTCGAGGTGGCGGCCGATGGCACGGTCTCGGCCCGCGATGCGGCCATCCTGCGCACCATCCAGCGCCTGAACGATATCGGCTTCACTGCCGAGCTTGGCTTCGACGGCGGCCAGATGCGGCTGTACAACGTATTGATCGACTGGCTGACCGCCCAGGAAATCCGCCATTTCCTTGAACACACCGCGGGCCATGTCGGCGAAGCAAAGGCGCTGGAGATGGCCGAACAGGGCATCGCCGTCATCAACGATCTGCTGGGCCAGCTGCGCACCCGCGCATTGCTGCGCCGTCTGGCGGAACGGCGGCGCATCGCCAACGACAATCGTTGAAACTGTGGGCCTTGAACGCATGGGGCGCTGACAGCGAGGGGCAGGCATCATGAAGGCTGGACTGTTGCAAGGGGCAGTTGCGCTGACGCTGTGGGCGGGTTCGGCAATGGCGCAGCCTGCGCTGCCCCCGGCGCTGCCGCAGGTTCGCATCCTGGGCACCGGCGGCACGATTGCCGGGCGGGAGAATGCGGCCGGGACCAGCTATCGGTCCGGCGCCGTGCCGATCGGGCAGTTGATCGGCGCGCTGCCGGGCGTCGAGACGATTGCCACCCTGTCGGCGGAGCAAATCGCCAACATCCCCAGCGGCAACATGGACGAAACCATCTGGCGCACGCTGCTGGCGCGGACGCAGGCGGCGCTGGGCGATGATGCCGTATCCGGTGTGGTCATCACGCACGGGACCGACACGCTGGAGGAGACGGCCTATTTCCTGAGCCTGCTGTTGCCGGCTGCAAAGCCGGTCGTGCTGGTCGGATCGATGCGGCCCAGCACCGCCGTATCGGCCGACGGCCCGCAGAACATGATGGATGCGGTGCGCGTGGCGGCGGCCCCGGCAGCGACGGGCCGCGGGGTGATGGTGGTGATGAACGACAGCATCTTCGATGCACTGGCCGTCACCAAGATCGATGTGCGGCGGGTCGATGCCTTTGGCGCACCAGCGCGTGGGCCGATCGGCGATGTGCTGCAGCCGGTGCCACGCTTCACGATTGGCGCTGCGCCCGCGCCGGCGCCGTTCACGCTGGGCGATGCGCCCTTGCCCAAGGTGGCCATCGTCTATGCCTATGCCGGCCTGACCGGGGCCGATGTGCTGCGCAGTGCCGAGGGCGCGCGCGGGGTGGTGATCGCCGGGGTTGGAGCAGGCGGCTTTTCGGCCAGTGCCCGTGATGCGGTGCGCGATCTTGTCCGCCGCGGTGTGGCGGTGGTGCGCACCCCCCGCCAGGGTTTTGGCGACATCTGGCCGGGCGATCCTCCCGCCGCTGGCGCCAGCGATCCGGAAGACAGTGTGCGCACCATCGCTGGGCGCGAACTGACCCCGGCCAAGGCGCGCATCCTGTTGATGCTGGCGCTGCAGCAAGCGCGCCCGATCGAACAATTGCAGGCGATTTTCAACAGTTACGGCACCAGCCGGCGCTAAAGTGATTTGCAGCGAATTGGAATATTTCGCGGCCCGAGTATCACGAGAGAACAGAAATCTGGACCCGATTGCGTTTCCGCTTGAACGCAACCGGGTCTAGAAGCCGGCCGAGACGGTGAGCACCGGGCCACTGCCCGGTGCGGCATTGCCCGCCACCCGTTCCCGCCAGTCGGCCTGGAGCCTGAGGCCCCGCCAGCGCGTGGTGATGCTGGGGCCGACGTCGACGCGCCAGACATCGGGCGTGCCCGTCTGGACGCTGCCCCAGGCGCCCGCTGACAGGCTGACCGGGCCCATGCGAACCAGGCGGGCGCTGGCCTGGGCACCGCCATAGAACGTGCCCCGCCCCAGCACCCCGGCCTCGCCATAAGCGTCGAGCCGGCCGCGGTGCCCGCCAGCCGCCAGCCGCAGCGTCCAGTCGCTGGTGGCGGCATTGCCGATGGCAATCAGGCGTTCGCCTGACAGGGTGACACCGGGCAGCAGGGTCTGCCGCAACCCGATGGCAGCTTGCGCGGTTTCCTGCGTGATTCCAGGAGGATCAGCCGCAATGTTCAGGCGTGCGACAACGGCCAGCGGCCGACCTGCCAGCGGATCGGGCAGCCAGGCGAGACTGGCGCCCAGTTGTCCGCCGCCCAGCACCGGGCTGGCAGCAAAGCCCGGCAGGCCGCTGCCCGGCTGGTTCGGTTGCGGTCCACCATCGCGCAGCAGCGCAAAGCCGCCCAGCTGCCAGCGCCGCGCCAGCACATTTGCGTCGGCGCGCCATTGCCGGTTGTCTGGTTCGAGGGCCAGTGCGGCGGCGAACTGGCGGGCGGCAGCGCGCCGGTCTCCGGCAGCCAGGCGGCGATAGGCGTCCTCTGCCAGCGCAAAGGCCGGGCGCGGCGTGACGGCTGAGGGTGGCGCCGTGGCGGCTGAGGACGGCGCCGCCACGGCTTGTGACGGCGCGCTGGCGAGGCGTGACGGCAGCGCCGGGCTGATCGATATTGCCGTTGGCATCAGTGCAATCAGACGCGGCGGCGCCGCAGCCAGCGGCGCCACATGTGGGAACGCGGGGGCCAGGTTGGGGGCCAGGTTAGGGGCTGGGGCGAGGCGGACCAGCGGCGTGGCCGGCAGCCGCTGCGGCAGCGCGGCAACCGCCTCGCGCGCGGCCAGCCCGGCGGCCAGGCGGCGCGCTTCATGGGCCATCTCGGGCGCGCGCCAGCCGATCCAGCCAATAAGGCCAACGCCCAACACGGCCAGCGCCCGCAGGGGCCGTCCCGCCCGCAGGGGCCGTCCTGTCCGCAGCTTCTGCCCCGCCATCAGGCCGCATCCGGAAAGCGGTGGATCGTCTTTTCCCATGACGGCGCCTGCCCGGCCTTCAGCGCGGCGCGATAGCGCGACAGGGCCCGCAGGGCGGCGGCGGCGTTGATGAGATTGCCGACCAGCGCGCGCGGCGGTGCCAGCAGACCTTCCACCGGCCCGCGCAGCCGACCGGTGCACCAGGCCCGCACCACCAGCCGCCAGCACAGCAGCGCCCAGTTCAGCCACAACAGCGCCAGCGTGACGCCGCCCGCCACCGGAGGCAGCCGCGCCGCCGCCGGGTTGGCCAGCCTCAACAGCCAATCCACCCCCAGCAGCAGCGCCAGCCCATAAGCGGCCAGCGTGACCAGAGCCATCACGGGGGCCTTGCGGTCGCGCAGCAGCATCCAGCGCTGCACGATGCCACCCTGCCAGCCCAGCCGGTCCCACCCGGCGAGCGCGATGCCGGTGAGCCAGCGCGCCTTCTGCCGCACGGCGCCGTCCCAGCTGGCGGGAAAATGCTCGGCCGTCGCCACTGGCGCGCCTTGGTGCCAGTCCCACAGGATGACGGCCCTGCCGCCCATGCGGTGGACATGCTGGCCCAGTTCATAATCTTCGGTCAGGCTGTCGGGATCGAAGGGCAACTGCCCGCGCGCGTCGGCAATGCGCCCCAGCACGCCGCGATCGATGGCCACGCCCACGCCGGCCGACGGCAGCGCCGCTCCCAGAAATTGCCGGACCGGCAGCTCCTTCGCGTGGCCTTCGGCAAATTCATCGATGTAATGGCCGGCGATGAAGGGGCTGGCGGCATCGGCCAGTGGCAGCACCGGCAACTGCACCATGGCATGGCCCGTCAGTGCCCGGGCCATGGCGGCCAGGCCCAGGGGGTGAACGACATCTTCTGCATCATGAAGGACGATGGCGTCGAAGCGTCGCCCGCTGGCCTGTTCCTCGGCCAGCAGCGCCTGCCACAGGCTGTTGAGGCAGTCGGCCTTGGTGGTCGGCCCCGGGCGCGGCCCGATCACCAGTCGCACCCGCGGATCAGCCACGGCCGTTACCGCGATGATGCCGGCGGGATCGTTGGGGTACATCCCCACGAACAGCTGGAAATCGGGCCATGACTGGGTGGCCAGCAGGCGCCGCAGCATGGCGCCGATCACGGCGGCTTCGTCCCAGGCCGGCACCAGCATCGCAAAGCGGGTTGGCGGCGGCGGCCCGGGGCTCAAGGGCTGGCGGCGGCGCGGCATTACCAGCCACGCCAGATCCACTGCCAGATCATCGAGGCCATTGAGGGCAACGATGGCCGCCACCAGGAACAGCGCTTCGGCCAGGGCGACATGCCAGAGCGTGAGGAGATGAAGGCTCAGCATGCCAGTGTCACGGGTGCAGCGTCATAGGGCAGCGGCAACCGCCAATTTCGGGTGCCCCGGCCAATGCCTTTTCCAGCAAACGGGGAGGGCCGTGTGCGGACAGGTTTGGACGGCCGGGGCACCCTCGGCATGGGCGGGCCTGGCGCAGGGTCAGTTCGCCAGTTCCCCCTCCCCACCGATTCGAATGTCTTCAGGCAGCATGGTGTCGGGCATCACCCAGGCCACGCGCAGCCGTTCGAGCGTGCCGGCATCCACCAGGATCTGCAGCGCCGCCACGGCATTCACCCCTTCGCCCGCCGGCATTCCCAGCGGTTCGGCATCCCAGCCGATCGACAGCAGCGAGGGCAGCCACGGCAGGTGCGTCACCATCGTGTAGCGGGCGATGCCCACGACGAGCGCATGTTCGAACAGCGCGATGGACAATTGCCGGCGCACCTGCAGTGCCTCGCTGCGCGACAGGCCGGGCGCGGTGACCAGCCGGGTGATTTCCCACACGTCAGCGCCCGTTGGCACGCCATCGTGGCACAGGTGCGGGAATGCATCGCCAAGCAGGTGCGGGCCTGTGCTGGGCAGCAGCCGCACGGAGCCCAGGTGACGGCCGGTCTCGGGCTGGTGGACGATCAGGTAAAGCGTGTCGTCGCCATCATACTGGTCGATCTCGTGAAGACCGTCGGGCGATTCGAGATCCCAGCCCAGCCGGTCCATCAGCACCGTCTTGCGATCACGCAGCATCGCCGACGACAGGCCGTGACGCGGATCAGCGCCCCACTGCCGCAGCGTGCTGGCCACGCCGGCCGCATCGGCCCAAAGGCCCGCAATGGCCTGGATGTCATGGCTGGAACCGCTGGTCGCCGTACCGAACATGATGTCGTGTCCCCGTTTGTGCACGGTCGTGATGCGGCCTGTTGACGGGGCTTCGCCATATCCCTGAAAAGGGGCAATGACCTTGACCGGCGAAGCCCAGTATCTTGACCTATTATCGCGGGTATGGCGCGGCGGCGCCGAGCGGCGCGACCGCACCGGCACGGGCACGCGCGCCCTGTTCGGCGAAATGCTGAAGTTCGACCTGTCGGACGGCACTGTGCCGCTGCTCACCACCAAGCGGGTGTTCTGGAAATCGGCGGTGAAGGAACTGATCTGGTTCCTGAACGGCGAATCGAACATCCGCCCGCTGGTGGCGCAGGGCGTGCACATCTGGACCGACTGGCCGCTGGATGCCTATCGCCGCGCCACCGGCGAGCCGATCAGCCGCGACGATTTCGAGGCGCGCATCATTGCCGACGATGATTTCGCCGCGCGCTGGGGCGACCTGGGGCCGGTCTATGGTGTCCAGTGGCGGCGATGGCCGCGCTATGCCGCCAACGAAGACGGTAGTTTCCGCGCCGATACGCCGTTCGACCAGATGAGCGAGCTGGTGCACGGCCTGAAAACCAACCCCACGAGCCGTCGCCACATCTTCACCGGCTGGAACGTGCCCGAACTAACCCAAATGGCGCTGCCGCCCTGCCACATGACCTACCAGTATTTCGTGGCACCCGATGCCGATGGCGTGACCCGGCTCTCCGGCATTCTCTATCAGCGCAGCTGCGACCTGGGCCTGGGCTTCCCGTTCAACATCTTCGAAGCCGCGCTGCTGATCCGCATGCTCGCGCAGCAGTGCGGGTTTGAGCCCGGCACGCTCACCTGGATGGGTGCGGACTGCCATGTCTATCTGAACCATGAGCATCTGGTGACGGAGCAGTTGTCACGCCCGCCCCGCCCCTTCCCGCGCCTGCGCTTCGCCCGTCAGCCGGCCGACCTGTTCAGCTATGCGCTCGAGGACGTGATCATCGAAGGCTATGACCCGCACCCGCATATTGCAGCGCCGGTGGCGGTATGAGCCTCGACATGACCCCCGACGTCACCCTTGTCGTGGCGCGCGCGAAGAATGGCGTGATCGGCCGCGACAATGCCATGCCCTGGCACCTGCCGGCCGACCTCAAGCGCTTCAAGGCGATCACTGTGGGCAAGCCGGTGGTGATGGGCAGGAAGACGTTCGAGAGCATCGGCAAGCCCCTGCCCGGCCGCCACAATATCGTGCTGACCCGCCAGGCCGACTGGACGGCCGACGGTGTGACCGTGGTGCCCAATCTGGCGGAAGCGGTGGCCGCTGCCGGGCTGGACCCGCGCACCCGGGGCGACCTGATGATCATCGGCGGCGCCGAAATCTATGCGCTGGCCCTGCCGGTGGCGACCCGCATCGAGCTGACCGAGGTGGATGCCGAGCCGGAAGGCGACACGCTGATGCCGGCCTTCGATCCGGCACGCTGGCGCGAAGTGGCGCGCGAGGAACGACCACCCGAAGGCGAACGGCCCGGCTTTGCCTGGATCACGCTGGAGCGGCGCTGAGATGCGGCGCGTCCTCTCTGGCCTTTCGCTGCTGCTGGTGATCGCCATCGCGGCCTTCTTCCTGTTCGGCCCCGGCATCGTCGAGCGCGGCATGAACCAGGTGACGGGCCGCAGCTGGCCGGTGGCGCCGGCCGCGAAACGCCTGCACCAAAAGCTGACCATCATCGATCTGCATGCCGACACGCTGATGTGGAAACGTGACCTGCTCTCGGAAACGGCGCAGGGCCATGTTGACCTTGCCCGCCTGGAAACCGGCAATGTCGCGCTGCAGGTGTTTTCCAGCGTGACCAAGACACCGCGCGGCCAGAATTATGACCGCAATTCCGGCGATACCGACAATATCACCCCGTTGGTCGTCGCCCAGCTGCAGCCCACGCTCACCTGGAAAAGCCTCGCCGAACGCTCCATCTGGCATTCCCGCAAGCTGTTCGATGCCGCGGTGCGCGCCGAGGGGCGGCTGCGGGTGGTGCAGACGCCGGACGATCTTGCCCGGCTGCTGGCCGATCGCGCCGCCGGCAAACGCGTGACGGGCGCGTTGCTGTCCACCGAAGGCGGCCACAATCTGGAAGGCGAGATCGACAATCTCACGCGCCTCTACAACGCCGGTTTCCGCATGATCGGGCTGGTGCATTTCTTCGACAATGATCTTGGCGGATCGATGCACGGTGAGACCAAGAGCGGCCTGACCCCGTTCGGCGCCGAAGTGGTTCGCGAGGCCGAACGGCGCGGCATGATCATCGATCTGGCGCACAGCAGCGCCGCCACCTTCGCCGATGTGCTGAAGATCGCCACGCGCCCGGTGGTGGTGAGCCATGGCGGCGTGAAGGCCACCTGTGACACGCCGCGCAACCTGACCGACGATCAGCTGCGCGCGCTGGCCGCCAATGGCGGCATGATCGGCATCGGTTACTGGGACGCCGCCGTCTGCGCCCCCACCCCGCAGGCCACCGCCAAGGCCATCCTGCACGCCGTTTCGGTTGCCGGCGTCGATCATGTCGGGTTGGGCAGCGATTATGATGGTGCCACCACCGTTGGCTTCGATGCCGCCCACATCGATGCCCTTACCGACGCCTTGCTGAAAGCGGGGATGAGCGAGGCCGATATCGCCAAGGTGATGGGCGGCAATGCGGCGCGGCTGCTTGCCGCTGGGCTTGTGCCCCGCTAAGCGCTGCCGCCATGAACCTGATCACCGGGGGGGCGCCCCTGCCCGACCATCTGCGCGGCGGCATCGTGGCGCTGGGCAATTTCGATGGCTTCCACGCCGGCCACCAGGCGGTGGTGGGCGCGGCGCGGGACTGGGCGCGCAAGCTGGGCCGGCCGGCGCTGGTGGCCAGCTTCGATCCGCACCCGGCGCGGCTGTTCCAGCCTGATGCACCGCCCTTCTCGCTGTCCACCATCGCGCAGCGCGGCCGGTGGTTCGGCGATTTCGGCATGGATGGCGCAGTGATCATGCCCTTCGACCGCGCGTTGGCCGCCCTGTCGCCAGCTGATTTCGTCGATGAATGGCTGGTGATGCGCCTGGGCGTGGCCGGCGTCGTGACCGGCGGCGATTTCACCTTTGGCCGCGCCCGCGCCGGCAGCGTGGGTGATCTGTCGCGGCTGGGCCTGGCCCATGGCTTTGCCGCGCGCGTGCAGGACGCCGTGACCGACAGCGCGGGCACCATCAGTTCCACCCGCATCCGCGCCCTGCTGCGCGATGCCCGGCCCGGCATGGCCGCCGAACTGCTCACCCGCCCCTTCACCATAACTGGCACGGTGGAGCACGGCGCCAAGCTGGGCCGCACGCTGGGCTTTCCCACCGCCAACATGCAGCTGGGCGATTATGTGCGCCCGGCCTACGGCGTCTATGCCGTGCGGGTGCAGTTGCCTTCGGGGCAGCGGATGGATGGCGTGGCGAACCTTGGCATCCGCCCGATGATCGAGCCGGCGCAGGAGCTCCTGGAAACCTGGCTGATGGATTGGGAGGGCGACCTTTACGGCCAGACGCTGGCGGTGGAACTGGTCGCGTACCTCAGGCCTGAAATGAAGCTGGATGGGCTGGACGCGCTGAAGGCGCAGATCGCCGCCGATGCGGCGGCCGCGCGGGCGCTGCTCAAGGGTGCGTGACAGGGTTTGCGATATCCCCTAAAGCCAGCGCGCCATGACCGCGCCTGATTATCGCCCCACCGTTTTCCTGCCGAAGACCGACTTTCCGATGAAGGCCGGCCTGCCGGAACGCGAGCCGCAGATTCTGGCGAAATGGCAGGCCGCGGACCTCTATGCGCAGCTGCGCGAAGCGCGGCAAGGCCGGGAAAAGTTCATCTTCCACGATGGCCCGCCCTACGCCAACGGGGACATGCACATCGGCCACGCGCTGAACCATATCCTGAAGGACGCCGTGGTGCGCACCCAGACGCTGCTGGGCAAGGATGCGCCCTATGTGCCCGGCTGGGACTGCCACGGCCTGCCGATCGAGTGGAAGGTGGAGGAAGCCTACCGCGCGAAGAAGCAGAACAAGGACGAGGTGCCGGCCGCGCAGTTCCGCGCCGAATGCCGCGCCTATGCGCAACATTGGGTAGATGTGCAGGCCGGCCAGCTGCAGCGGCTGGGCATCAATGCCGACTGGAAGAAACCCTATCTCACCATGGACTTCGCGTCCGAAGCCACCATCGTTTCCGAACTGCTGAAATTTGCCGAGAACGGCCATCTCTATCGCGGCGCCAAGCCGGTGATGTGGTCCCCCGTGGAAAAGACGGCGCTGGCCGATGCCGAGGTGGAATATCACGACATAACCTCCACGCAGATCGACGTGGCGTTCGAGATTGTCGAGGCCCCGAATGCGCCGGAACTGGTGGGGGCTTACGCCGTCATCTGGACGACGACGCCGTGGACCATCCCGGTCAACCAGGGCATCGCTTATGGGCCGGAGGTTGAGTATGTAGCCGTCCGCGTTTCCAACCGACCGGGCGAGCTATTCAAGGGTACAGCGGGTGTTTTCGTTGTTGCGAAGCCAAGATTAGAAGACTTCTTGGAGAAAACTTCCGCGTGGCAAGACGACGGTGCTTGGGACGATGATGCACCCTTCGTCCAAGGTGAGAACGTAGTAATCTGGTCCGGTCCAGGCACCGCCCTCGCCGGCGCCAAGGCCCTGCACCCGATGGCAAAACATTTCCGTCATGCTGGCGAAGGCCAGCATCCATCGGTGGGCACGGGCGAACCTGGCGGCACGGTGGATGCTGGCCTTCGCCAGCATGACCGTGAAGGATGGGCCGACAACTTCTTCACCCGCCCCCGCCCCTTCCTGCCCGGCGATTTCGTCACCACCGATGCCGGCACCGGGCTCGTCCACATGGCGCCCGATCATGGCGAGGATGATTTTGCGCTGTGCAAGGCGCACGGGATCAATCCCGTCTTTGCCGTGGAGGCCGATGGCCGTTACCGCGCCGACTGGCTGTGGCTGGGCGGCGAGGCCAGGAATGTCATCAACCCGAGCCTGAACGCCCCCGATGGCCCGATCTGCACCGATCTGCGCGACGCGGGCGCGCTGCTGAGCGCCGGGCCGTTCCAGCACAGCTATCCGCACTCGTGGCGCTCCAAGAAGAAGGTGATCTTCCGCTGCACGCCGCAATGGTTCGTGCCGATGGACCGGCCGATGCCGTGGATCGAGCCGAAGAGCCGTGCCGACAAGGCCTGGGAGAATGAGGGCGGCGCCATCGACCCGGCCGAGGAAGGGCTGGCCGCCTCCCCCACGCTGCGCCAGCGCGCGCTGGACGAGATCGCGCGGGTGACCTTCACGCCGGACAAGGGCCGCAACCGCATCGGTTCGATGGTGGAAGGCCGGCCCGACTGGGTGCTGTCCCGCCAGCGCGCCTGGGGCGTGCCGATCACCCTGTTCGTCGACAGGAAGACTGGCGACTATCTGGTTGATAAGGCAATCAATCAGAAGATCATCGAGCGGTTCAAGGTGGAAGGCGTGGATGCCTGGACGCCGGACTTCGCGCGCGAACTGCTGGGCGACCGGGTCGATGACTATGAAATGGTCACCGACATATTGGACGTCTGGTTCGACAGCGGCTGCACCCATGCCTATGTGCTCGAATCCGGCATCTGGCCCGAATACAGCTGGCCGGCCGATCTCTATCTGGAGGGCAGCGACCAGCATCGCGGCTGGTTCCAGTCGAGCCTGCTGCAAAGCTGCAGCACCCGTGGCCGCGCGCCCTACGATGCCATCCTCACCCACGGCTTCACCATGGACGCCCAGGGGCGCAAGATGTCGAAGTCGGAAGGCAACACGGTCAATCCGCTCGACATCATGAAGACCTATGGCGCCGATATCCTGCGGCTGTGGGCGCTCTCTGTCGATTTCACCGAGGACCACCGCATCGGCGACGAGATACTGAAGGGCGTGGCCGATCAGTATCGCAAGCTCAGGAACACCTTCCGCTACCTGCTCGGCGCCCTGGATGGCTGGACGGAGGCCGAGCGCCTGCCGGTTGCCGAGATGCCGGCGCTGGAACGCTGGGTGCTGCATCGGCTTTCCGAATTGGATGGCGAACTCAAGGCCGCCGCTGAAACCTATGATTTCAATCGCTATGTTGGCCTGATCACCGCCTTCGTGCAGGATGATCTGTCAGCCTTCGCGATGGATGTGAGGAAGGACAGCCTCTATTGCGATGCGCCCACGGCCACCACGCGCCGCGCCTGGCGCACTGTTTTGGACGTGACGTTCCACGCCCTCACCCGCTGGCTGGCGCCCGTGCTGGTGTTCACCGCCGAGGAGGTGTGGGGCACGCGCTATCCTGACGCCGGCAGCGTGCACCTGCTGGACTGGCCGGAGATCGACGCGGGCTGGCAGGATGCGGCGCTGGCAAAACAGTTCATCCTGGCCCGCAAGCTGCGTGAGGAAGCCTATCTCAAGCTTGAAGAACTGCGCCGCAACAAGACGGTGGGCAGTTTCCTGGAAGCGCGCGTCGCCATCACCACCACCCATGTCGATCGGATCGCGGCGCTGGCCGGCCTGGATCTGGCCGAGCTGTTTTTGGTCGCCGACGTGACGATGGCCGCGGGCCCGGCAGAGTCGCTGACAGTCGAGAAGGCCGAACTGGCCAAGTGCGCCCGCTGCTGGCGCCACCTGCCTGACGTGAACGCCGAAACGCAATTGTGCGGGCGCTGTGCGGATGTGCTGGCCGATACGGTGGTGCATGGCTAAAGCCGGCTATGCCCTGGCCGCCGCCGTGCTGCTGGCCGATCAGGCAAGCAAATACTGGGTGCTGGACATGCTGCGCCTGCCCGAAACGGGCGGCATCGATGTACTGCCCTTCTTCCGGCTGACCTTCGTGGGCAATGCCGGCGTCTCGATGGGCATGCTGCAGGCCGGCTCCGACCTTGGGCGCTGGCTCTTGACCGTCATCACCGCCGGCATCGCGCTGGCCGTGGCGCTCTGGCTGCGGCGCGAGAAGCACCCTGTCGACGTGGCGGCGCTGGGCCTTGTGCTGGGCGGCGCCATCGGCAACATCATCGACCGGGTGCGCTTTGGCCACGTGGTCGATTTCCTGCATTTCTTCTGGGGCGAATACAGCTTCTGGGTCTTCAACCTTGCAGACGCCGCGATTACACTGGGTGTCATGCTGCTGCTGGGTCGGGCCGTGCTGGCGCGTCCAGCCGAACCATCGCCGACCGAAACACCAAAGGAAGCCAAAGATGCGTAACCTGCTGATCCTGGCCGTAATCGCCACCACGCTCACGGCCTGTGGCGGCAGGAAGGGCCTTTCCGGCCAGGGGCCGGACGAACTGGCGATCATGCGCGCCGCGCCGCTGGTGGTGCCGCCCGATTTCGCACTGGCGCCGCCCAGGCCGGGCGCGCCGCAGGCCATCGGCGTCGATGCGCAGGCCGCCGCCATGGAAGCGCTGTTCGGCCCCGGCGTGAAGCCGCCGCCGCGCAGCAATGCCGAACAGCAGCTGCTGGACCGCGCCGGTGCCGGCAACACCGATCCGGCCATCCGCAGCAAGGCCGGCGACCCGCAGACCGACACGGTCAACAAGGGCGCCTTCCTGCAGGAAGTGCTGGCCGCCCCCGTGGGCGCGCGCGATCCGTCCGTGGCCGACGTGAAGGTGCCGGGCTGACGTTTCGCGCTGATCGGGATGGGCGTCCGGGGCTGGCGTTTCCTGCCCCCCGACAGGAACGGGCACAGCCCCGGACAGATGCGAGAGAACCCGGTGCTGCCCGCTGCCGCTGTTCCTGCACGCCCGGCGCGTTGACTGCCATTGCCGCCGGCATGGCGTCACTTCCGGGAAATCCCCTATATGGCGTCAATCTGGATGAAAGCGCAGCGCAGCGGCGCGCGGCAGGCGGGATTGCGCTTGATTCCCGGGCGCTGCGGGACTGAAATGGCGGAATGATGCGGGACGCGAGCGGCGGCTGCCATTGCGGCCAGGTGCGGTTCCGGGTGCGCTTTGCCGACCCGCCGGAGCTGCTCGACTGCAACTGCTCGATCTGCGCGAAAACCGGCTATCTGCACCTGATCGTTGGCGCGGATGATTTCGTGCTGGAACGCGGGGCGGATGCGTTGACCGACTATCGCTGGGGCAGCGGGACGGCGCGGCACCTGTTCTGCAGCCGCTGCGGCATCAAGAGCTTCTATGTGCCGCGATCCCACCCGGATGGCTTCAGCGTGAACTGGCGCGCGCTGGAGGGAGTGGACGATGTGGCGCCGCTAGTGCGCGCCTATGACGGGCGCAATTGGGAGCAGGCGCGCGCCGACCTGGGTTAACGGCCGGTCAGGGGTCAACGGCCGGTCTGGCCTCCAACCTGGCCCCCAACCTGCCCCCTGTGCAGCAGCATGGCATCGGCCAGCACCAGCGCCACCATCGCCTCCAGGACCGGCGCGGCGCGGATGCCGACGCACGGATCATGGCGGCCCTTGGTGACGATCTCGGTCGCCGCGCCATCCCGCGTGATGGTTTCAACCGGCGTCAGGATCGAACTGGTGGGTTTCAGCGCCATGCGCACCACGATGGGCTGGCCGGTGGAGATGCCGCCAGCGATGCCGCCAGCGTGATTGGAGAGGAATTCAGGACCATCGACGCCCGGATTGGAACTGGGGCGCATCCGGTCCGCATTCTCCTCGCCGCGCAGGCGGGCAGCGGCGAACCCGTCACCGATTTCCACGGCCTTCACCGCGTTGATGCTCATCGCAGCATTGGCCAGTTGCGCGTCGAGCTTGTGATAGAGCGGGCTGCCCCAGCCGGCCGGCACGCCGGTGGCCACGCACTCGACAATGGCGCCCAGCGATGAACCGGCCAGCCTCGCCGCATCAAGATGCTCGGCCCACAGGCCGGCGGTCACCGCATCCGGGCACCAGAAGGGGTTGCGCTCGATTTCGGCGAGATCAAAACGGCTGCGGTCGATGGCGATGCCGCCGATTTCCACCAGATAGGCCGTGATGCTGACTTCTCCGATGATCTTTCGCGCCACCGCGCCAGCAGCCACGCGCGACGCGGTTTCGCGCGCCGATGAACGCCCGCCACCGCGTGGATCGCGAAAGCCATATTTGGCATCATAGGCATAGTCGGCATGGCCGGGCCGATACTTGGCCGCGACGTCACCATAATCCTTCGAGCGCTGATCCACATTCTCGATGAACAGGGAAATCGGCGTGCCGGTGGTGCGCCCTTCATACACGCCCGACAGGATGCGGACCTGGTCAGGCTCCTGCCGCTGCGTGGTGAACTTGTTCTGTCCCGGCCGGCGCTTGTCGAGGAAGGGCTGGATATCGCTTTCCGCCAGCGCAAGGCCGGGCGGGCAGCCATCGAGGACGGCGCCGATCGCCGGGCCATGGGATTCACCCCAGGTGGTGAAGCGCAGCAGATGGCCAAACGTGTTGAGGCTCATTTCTCCAGCCCGATGTCCGGCGCATCCTCGGCCTTCATGCCGATCACGTTGTAGCCGGCATCGACATGGTGGTTCTCGCCGGTGACGCCGCTGGACAGGTCGGAGAGGAGATAGAGGCCGGCGCCGCCGACATCCTCGATGGTGACGTTGCGCCTAAGCGGGCTGTTGTATTCGTTCCACTTCATGATGTAGCGGAAATCGCCGATGCCGCTGGCCGCCAGCGTCTTGATCGGGCCGGCCGAGATGCTGTTCACCCGCACGCCCTGGGGGCCAAGGTCCATGGCGAGATACTTGACGCTGCATTCCAGCGCCGCCTTGGCCACGCCCATCACGTTGTAGTGCGGGATCACCTTTTCGGCGCCATAGTAGGACAGGGTGAGCAGTGCGCCGCCGTTCGGCATCATCGCGGCGGCGCGCTGGGCGACGGCGGTGAAGCTGTAGACGCTGACGTTCATGGTCAGCAGGAAATTGTCGAGGCTGGTGTCGACATATTTGCCGCGCAGTTCGTTCTTGTCGGAAAAGCCGATGGCGTGGACGAGGAAATCAATTGTGGGCCATTCCGCCGCCAGCGCGGCGAAGCAGGCGTCCATGCTCTCGGTGCTGGACACATCGCATTCGAACAGGCGCGCGCCATTATCTGTTTTGGCCAGCTGTTCGGCCAGCGGGCGCACGCGCTTTTCCATCATCGGGCCCTGGTAGCTGAAGGCAAGCTCCGCACCCTGGTCCGCGAGCGCCTTGGCGATGCCCCAGGCCAGGCTCTTGTCGTTGGCCAGGCCCATGATGAGGCCGCGCTTGCCCTGCATGATACCCATTCGAATTCTCCACAGCGTGATTTCGAGCGAAATGGCACGTTTCGCGGCTCGGAAATCACGCAACAAACAAACTCCGGCGCGCCTTAGCGGCCAATTGCGGCAATTTCCAGCCGGCCGCGCGCCACCGCCGCGTTGAACTGGGCGCCCAGCACCAGCCCCAAGCCGATGATGTAGAAATAGAGCAAGGCGATGATGATGCCGGCAAGGCTGCCATAGGTGCGCGCATAGCTGCCGAACAGCGTGAGCGCCCAGGGCAGCGCCAGCGTCGTGGCGGTCCACGCCGCTGCGGTGACCAACGCGCCTGGCCAGCTGGGCGACGCCCGGAAGCGGCGCGGGCACAGCAGCGCGAACAGCGCCCACAACGCGAAGAACAGCAGGCCGGCCGGCAGGACCCTGTGGAGGCCAAGGGCGGGAAACACGCCGCCGGCCGCCGGCAGCAGTTCGCGCACGAAGGTCTCAACGCCCGTGAACAGCACCTGTGCGGCAAAGGCCACCAGCAGCAGCAGCACCAGCACCATCACCTCGATGATGCCGAACAGGCGCCAGCGCCAGTAGGGCATTTCAGACGCCCGGCCATAGGCCTGGGTGACGATGAAGCGCAGGGTGACCAGCACGCCCGATGAGGTCCAGAGCGCCACGACCAGGCCGAAGGTGACCACGCCGCCGGTGGCAGGGGCGGCGATCACGTCGGTCAGGGTTGGCGCGATCTGGGCCGCCACATTGTCCGGCAGGGCAGCGAGGAAGCTGCTGACGGCCGCCAGGCCGTCTGCGGTGCGGCCCAACTGGCCCGCCACCCAGGCCAGCAGGATGACGAAGGGGAACAGGGTGACAAGGCTGAGATAGGCGAGGTTGCCGGCATGGGTGAAGCCATGCTCGAACGTGCCATTGATGGTGTCCAGCAGCACTCTGCGGGGCGACAGGCGATGGCTGCGGGGCACGGGCCGCCCGCTCAGGCCTCGATCGCGCTGCGGATGTCGCGGGCGTCGATGAAGGTCTCGGCAAAGGCCTTGAGGCCGGCATGATCGGCGGGCAGGTCGATCTGTACCGTGACCAGCTGGTCACCACGGGTGCCGTCGATCCGGCGGAAGCCCCTGCCCTTGAGCCGGAACATCCGCCCCGATGATGTGCCGGGCGGAATGGTCAGAGTCACCACGCCCTCCGCCGTCGGCATCCGGACCTTGGCGCCCAGCACGGCTTCATCCAGCTTGATAGGCAGCGTCAGGCGCACATCATCGCCATCGCGGGAGAGCACGCGGTGCGGCGCGATCTCGATGGTGACGATGGCATCACCGGGGCCGCCGGGGCCAGGTTCGCCCTTGCCGGACAGGCGCATCTGCTTGCCCGATTCCAGCCCGGCCGGCAGCTTGATCTCGATGGTATGGCCGGATTTCAGCACCACCCGCTGCGGCTTCAATGCCACGGCATCCTCGAACGGCACGGTCAACCGGTAGGCAACATCGGGACCGCGCACCTGGGTGCGGAAGCCGCGACCCGATGTGCCGCCGCTGCCGAACGGGCTGCGCCCACCGAACAGCTCGGCAAACAGGTCATCGGCGCCCTGCGCGAAATCGAAGCCGCCGGCCCTGCCGCTGCTGCTGCCGAAATCACGCGGATTGAAGCCGCCACCGCCATAGCCGCCTGCAAAGGGATTTGTTGGCTGGCCGTCTGCGCCAATCTCGCCGCGATCAAACTGGCCGCGCTTGACCGTGTCGGACAGCAGCTCATAGGCGGCATTGGCTTCCTTGAAGCGCTCCATGGCCTTTGGATCATTGGCATTCCGATCCGGGTGATTGTCCTTGGCAAGCTTGCGGAACGCCTTCTTGATATCGGCCTCACTGGCCGATCGCGGAACTCCCAGCACCGTGTAAGGATCGCGCATCTTCGCCCCTGGTTGCAGCACAACAGCGGTTCCGTTGCAGATGTGCAACAGCGCCGGCGTTTGCAAGAGTGCACGTTAGCGACAGTCGGCCGGTCTCGCCAGCGTTGCGGCAATGCGGCTATGGGCAGGGCATGCGCGCTGTCCTGATTCTTGCTGCCCTCCTATTGGCGGGCCCGGCCCATGCGTGGGGAGATTATGCCCATCGCCTCACCGCCCGCATCGCCATCGCCCAGCTGGCGCCGGCCGCGCGGGCCGAGGTGCGCCGGCTGCTGCGCGCCGAGGCCGGCCTTGCCACGCCGGACTGCCGGATGGCGAGCATCGAGGATGCATCGGTCTGGCCGGACTGCGTGCGCGCCCGCTACCGGGAGCGCTTCGCCTTTTCAGCCCCCTGGCATTATCAGAACATCAGCCTGTGTGAGCCCTTCGACATCAATGCCAAGTGCTGGAACGGCGATTGCGTGACGGTGCAGATCCCGCGCCAGCAGGCCATTCTGGCCGATCGCAGCCGGCCGGCACACGAGCGGCTGCAGGCGCTGGCCTTCCTGGTGCATTTCGTGGGCGACCTGCACCAGCCCCTGCACATCGGCGACAAGGATGATCGCGGCGGCAACGACGTGCGCGCCGCCTTCGGCTTCAAGTCGTTCGACCGGCTGAACCTGCACTGGATCTGGGACAGCGATCTCGCCGAGCGCGCGCTGACCGAGCCGCCGGCGATCAGCCCGGCGCGCATCACGCCAGCCCAGCGCCGGGCGTGGCTGGGGGGGACGGCGGGCAGCAACACCGCGTCGACGGTGGCAGGCTGGGCGCGCGAGAGCTGGGACATCTCGCGCACCATCGCCTATCCCGAACTGAAGGACACGCCCGACAGCTGCCCGCTGCCGGCGGCCGACAAGGCCGCCCTGCCGCGCGGCACCGTCTCCCCGGCCTATGTCGCGACCGCCACGCCGGCGGTGCGGGACCAGGTGACCAAGGCCGGAACGCGCATCGCCTTCCTCATCAACGCGGCGCTGGCAGGACCGCCAGCGAGACGTTAAGCTGATCCCTGCAACAGCAGGGGGCCGGCCATGCGCCTGGATGACGAACAGGAAAGCAGCAACATCGTCGATCGCCGCGGCGAAGGCGGCGGCGGCATGGGCGGTTTTCCGATGCGGCTGGGCGGCGGCGGCATGGGGATCGGCACGCTGATCATCATCGGCGTGCTGGCCCTGGTGATGGGCGTGAACCCGCTGGAATTGCTGGGCGCGGCCGGTGGCGGCGGTGTCGGCGGCGTTGGTGGCCCGCGGGTGGGCCAGCCGCAGGTGACGGCGCCAGCGCGGCCAGCCACCTTGTCGGGCGAGCATGACCGTTTCATCGCCAAGGTGCTGGGCAGCACGGAACGGACCTGGGCAGCGCAGTTCCCCGAACAGGTGGGGCAGGCCTATCCCAAGCCCAAGCTTGTGCTGTTCGAAGGCGGCGTCAACAGCGGCTGTGGCCCAGCGAGCAGCGGCATGGGGCCCTTCTATTGCCCGGCCGATCGCAACGTATACCTTGATGCCAGCTTCTTCGACGAACTGTCCCGCCGCTTTGGTGCGCCCGGCGACTTTGCCGCCGCCTATGTGATCGCGCACGAGGTGGGCCATCATCTGCAGACGGTGCTGGGCATTTCGGAACAGGTACAAAATGCCCGCCGCAGCCGCGGGCAGGCCGACGGCAATGCGCTGTCGGTGCGGCAGGAATTGCAGGCCGATTGCTTTGCCGGCGTGTGGGCACACCACAACCAGGACCTGCTGGAACCCGGCGACATAGAGGAAGGGCTGCGCGCCGCCCAGGCCATTGGTGATGACACGTTGCAGCGCCAGGCCGGCGCGCGGGTGAACCCGGAAAGCTTCACGCACGGCACGTCTGACCAGCGCATGCGCTGGCTGCAGCGCGGGCTGCAATCGGGCCGGCTGGCCGATTGCGACACGTTCGCGGCGCGCAGCCTGTGAAGGAGCGCTGCCAGGGTCCTGACCCTAGCCCTTGCGATCGGTGATGGTGATGCGGCCCCTGGCCGTGCCGCCGGCCCCGTCGGTGATGGCGATCACCATCGGCTTGCCATCATCGGTGACCGTGGTGACCGTGGTTCCGGTACGCGACACGCTGCGGCCGTCCTTGACCAGCGCCTGCTCGTACCAGTCGGCCACCGTGTCGGCAGTGCCGGGGGCAGAGAAGCCCAGCACCACGCGGGCATCATGCGCATCCTTGCGGTCGGTTGCCTTGATGTCGACGCTGGTCAATGTTGCACCCGGATAGCGACCGATCCCGTCGAGATCGAACGTGCTGTCGGCATCAAGGCCCGCGGGCAGCTTGACCTTGCCCTCGATGCCGCCGGGCAGCTTCAGTTCGACTTCGCCCGTTTCGGTATCGGCCCGGATGTTGACGTTGGCATCATTGGCCGTCTCGCTGCCCTCCCACCCGAGCGTGGTCGTATCTTCGGCCTGCTTCGGTTCCTGGGCCTGCCGTTCGCAGGCGGCCACGGCCACCCCGCACAGCAGGATGGCGATCAGGGCATTTTTCATGGTGGGGAGCTCCGTCTGTATTGTTTGAATAATACAGGATGGACTGAGAGAATCAATGCCGGTCGGGCACCAGGTGCAGGCCAGCCACGATCAGCGCCCCCAGCAACAGCCCGAACAGGCCGGAACCGCCCGCCTCCGCCAGCCAGACCGCGGCGCTGCCGCCGCCCTCCACCATGTGCATGGCGCCGTGCAGCAGATCATGCGGCCAGGGCACGCCCAGCTTGTTCAGCCCGTCGATGACAATGTGCCCACCCACCCACAGCATGGCGAGCACGCCGACCCAGGCGAGCAGCGACAGGAAGGGCGGCATCCCGGTGACCAGCCCGCGCCCCAGCGCCGCGATGGCGCCGTTGTTCTGCCGGGCGAGGCGCACGCCCACATCATCGGCCTTCACGATCAGCGCCACCGCGCCATAGACCAGCGCCGTGATGCCCAGCGCCACGACGATCAGCGCCGCCGCCTGCTCGGCAATCGGCGCCTCCTCGACGGTGGCGAGCGCGATGGCCATGATCTCGGCCGACAGGATGAGATCGGTACGGATGGCGCCCGAGACCATGTTGTTCTCGCGCTCGCTGGCCGACTGGGCCACCTCGTCGCTGGCCGCTTCGTCATGCGGGGTGAGCTTTTCCCACAGTTTCTCCGCGCCCTCGAAGCAGAGGAAGGCGCCGCCGGCCATCAACAGCGGCGTGATCACCATCGGCAGGAAATAGGAGAGCGCCAGCGCGCCGGGCAGCAGCAGCAGCAGCTTGTTCTTCAGGCTGCCGCGCGCGATCCTGGCGACGATCGGCAGTTCCCGATCGGCCGAGAAGCCAACGACATAGCGCGGCGTGACGGCAGCATCATCGATCACCACGCCGGCGGCCTTGCTGCCGGCCCGCGCCGCCGCCGCCGCCGTATCATCAAGCGAGGATGCTGCCATGGTGCCGATATCGTCGATGCTGGCGGCCGCCACCTTGGCGATGGCGGCAATATCATCAAGAAGCGCAAACAGGCCGCTGGCCATCGCCACTACTCCCCCGGGTCACGGCCCCGGCATAGCGAGGCGCTGGCCCGGCGGCAATGCGCGGTTCAGCGCCGATCGGCGATGGCCATGGCGATGGCCGCCGCACAGCCCAGCCCAAGCCCGGCAAGGAAGCCCAGCGAGGGCTGGCCGATCGCCACGCCGGCAATGGCGCCCAGCACCAGCCCGCCGGCGATCAGGATGCCGCCGCCGCGCTGCGGCGGACGCGAAGAGGATTGTCCTGCCATGGCCGGCCCCATGCACCAGCGCCGCGCCGCTGGCCAGCGAATTGCGCCCCGGGGAATTGGGCCCCGGGGAATTGGGCCTTGCGGAATTGCGTCGCCTGCCGCGGGTGCATTTGCCAACTGCGCGGCTTGGGTTACAGCAAGGGACGTGCGCCGCCTCTTCCATGCCCTGCTCGCCGGTTCCGCCGCGCTCGCACTGCCGGCCCCGGCATTCGCGGCAGGGCAGTCGGCTGCACAGGCGGATGCACAGGCGGATGCACGGGCGGCAGCGCCGCCAACCGCTGCCGAACCGGCGCCGGATGACCAGCCGATCCCCGGCCCGGAGGATCCGCTGCCCGCGCTGCCGGGCGACGAGGCGCTCGCATGGCCGGATGTCGCCTCGACCACGGGCGGCGAAACGGCGCCGCCCGCCGCTGCCATCCGCTATCGCGTCACTGTCAGCGGGCTGGCCGAGCTTGGTCTCGACGACGAGTTTCGCGGACTGTCCGCGTTGTGGCAGCACCGCGGCGAGGAAACCAATCTCGCCCAGCTAAGCCGGCGCATCGCGGAGGATCGCGACCTTGTTGATCAGCTGCTGCGCTCGGTCGGCCATTATGGCGGTAACGTGCGCATCGGTGTCGAACCGCCAGCAGCGGGCCAGGCCGAAAGCCAGGTGCGTGTGACGGCAGAGCCGGGCCCGCTCTACCGCTTTGCCCAGATCCGCATCCTGCCGCCCGATGATGCCCCCGGCGCTGCCGATCCGGCCCGCATCGTTGGCCGGCTCTTGCCGCTGCGCGAAGGCGATGCGGTGGAAGCGGCCCGCGTGCAATCGGCCGAGCAGGCCTTGCCGACGCGGCTGGCCGATGCCGGCTACCCGTTCCCGCGCATCGGCGCGCTCGACATCGTCATCGATCACGCCACCCGCGATGCCAGCCTGACCCAGACGGTGGACCTGGGCCGCCGCGGCGTGTTCGGCAGTATCCGCATCGATGACCATGTGCGCGGCATGGACGCAGCGCACGTGGCCCTGCTGGCCCGCTTCAAGCCGGGCGATCGTTACAGCAATGCCGGCCGCGAGGATCTGCGGCGGGCCCTGGTACAGACGGGCCTGTTCGGCGCGCTGACGATCAGGCCGGTGGAAGCCGAGGTGCGCGAGGATGGCAGCCAGGCAGTCGATCTGGAGATCAGCACGGAAGCCGCGCCGCCCCGCACCATCGCGCTGGCCGGCGGCTTTTCCACCGGCCAGGGTTTCCGGGCAGAGGGCAGCTGGAGCCACCGCAACCTGTTTCCCGTCGAAGGCGGCTTCACCGCCCGCGCGGTTGCGGCAGAGCGCGAGCAGGTGGCGCAGGTGGAGCTGCGCAAGCGCAACTTCGGCCAGCGCGACCGCAGTTTCCTCGTGTCGGGCGGCCTGTCGGCAGCCCGGCAGTTCGCGTTCGATTCGCAGACAGTGGGCATCTCGGCGGCGCTGGCCCGCGAATCCAACATCATCTGGCAGAAGGACTGGACCTGGAGCGTGGGGGCCCAGCTGCTGCTGTCCAGCCAGCGCGACTTTGCCCTGCCCCGCAGCGTGGCGCGCGGCACCTTCGGCGTGCTCGCCTTCCCCAGCAGCCTGACCTGGGATCGGTCCGACGACCTGCTCAATCCGTCGCGCGGCTTCCGGCTGACGACGCGCCTCAGCCCGGAAGTGACACTGCGCGGCCGCAGCAACTTCAACTATCTCAAGGCCCAGTTCGAAGCCACCGCCTATCAGCCGGTCGGGCCGCTGGTGCTGGCCGGGCGCTTCCACATCGGCAGCATCGTCGGCGCCGAGCGCGGCGTGATCGCGCCCGATCGCCGCTTCTACGCCGGCGGCGGCGGTTCGGTGCGCGGCTATGTCTTCCAGGGTGTCGGCCCGCGCAACCCCGACAATGTGCCGATCGGCGGCAACAGCCTGTCGGAGCTGGCAGTGGAAGCCCGCTACCGCTTCCAGGCGCTGGGCCAGGACCTTGGTCTGGTTGCCTTCGTCGATGCTGGCGAGGTGTCCACCGGCACCACCCCGGCCTTCGACCGCTTGTCTGTCGGCGCCGGTGTCGGCGCGCGCTTCTATACCGGCTTCGGGCCGGTGCGCGTCGATGTTGCCACCCCGATCAACCCGCAGCCAAACGACCCGCGCATCGTCTTCTATGTCTCCATCGGGCAGGCCTTCTGATGGCAGAGGCCGTGACACAGCGCGACACGCCCGAGCTGCCGCCCCCCTTCCCGCGCCGGCTGCGGCGCTGGGCGCTTGGCCTTCTCCTCCTCATCGGCCTGCTGGCGCTGCTGCCGCTGGCGCTCGACACCGGACCGGGGCGGGCCTGGCTGGTGCGACAGCTGCCGCGCCTGGTGCTGGAAAACGGCCTGTCGTTCCGGGTGGCGCGCATCGATGGTTCGCTTTGGCACCGCGCCACGCTGGTGGGCATCGACGTGCATGATCAGCACGGCCGCTTTGCCCGCATCGACCAGCTGGCACTGGATTGGCGGCCGCTGGCGCTGGCCTACAACCAGTTCGAGGCACGCCGCATCGCCGTGCGCACCGCCCGCGTGATCCGCCTGCCCGATCTGCGCCCCACGGCCGATCCCCGCATCCTGCCCGAACAGGACATCATCATTGACCGCTTCACGTTGCGGCGGCTCGAACTTGCCGATGGGGTCGCCGGACCGGAACGGACGATCACGGCTGACGGCCGCGCCGATGTCCGCGCCGGCCGCGCGGTCGTCAAGCTCGACGCCCGCACGCTGGGCGACAGCAGCGGGGACCGGCTGATCATCGATCTCGATGCCGAACCCGATCGCGACCGGCTGGCACTGGCGGCCAGCCTGCGGGCGCCCGCCGGCGGCGTGGTGGCAACGCTTTCCGGGCTGGACCGCGACCTTGTCTTCACGGCGACGGGGTCCGGCCGCTGGCAGCAGTGGGACGGCACACTGACCGCCAGCCTGGGGACGAACCCGCGCAGCCCCACCCCTGCCTGGCTGGCTGATCTGGTGCTTGCCGGGCGCGCCGGAACCATCAGTGCCCGCGGCCGCCTTGATCCGGCGGCGCTGCTGAACAAGCCTCTTGCCGATCTGTTGGCCGGCGGGCTGGACAGCCGGTTCACCGCCACGCCGGACGGCGACATCACCCGTTTGCGTGCAAGCGTGAAGGGCCGCCTGCTCGCCATGCAGGCGGCCGGGCGCCTCGATCGCGCCAGCGAACAGCTGGCCGATACCAGCCTCAGCCTGACCCTGGACGACCAGGCCCCGCCCCTGCGGCAGTTCGGGGCAAGCGGCCTGGTGGCGACCGCGCGCCTTGCCGGCCCGCTGCTGGCCCCGGTTGTCGATGCCCGCATCACGGCCAAGCAGCTGGTGTTGCCAGGCGATCCGGCCGTGCGACTGGGCGGTATCAGCCTGGCTGGCATTGCCGATCTGAACCAGCGGCCGCTGACCGCGCCGCTGGCCGTGACGGTGGCACGCGTCGACGGCCTGCCGCCGGCGCTGTCCCCGCTGGGCCGCAGCTGGCGCGGCGCCGGCCGGCTGCGCTGGGAAAAGGACGAGTTGAAGGGCGAAGGCGTGCAGCTGGCCGCGGGGCCCGTGACGGCAAGGCTGGGATTTGGCTGGCGCCCCGCGACAGGCGGCTGGGCCGTGGACGGGGAAGCCAGCGCGCGCGGCTGGCCCGTGGCCGGGCTGGGAACCAGCGATGCCCGCATCACGGCACGGCTGCGGCCGGGGCCGGGCGGCACACCCACAGGCAACGGACGCCTGCAGCTCGCCACACCGCGTCCGGAGGCGGCACTCGCCAGGGTGACCGGCGGCGGGCTGACACTGGCCAGCGCCTTCACCCTGGCATCGGGCCCGGATGGAGGTCTTGCCCTTTCGCTGCCGGACCTGGCGCTGGCCAGTCCCGATGTGAACGGTCGCGGTCAGGCCAGCTGGCGGGCGGGCCGGATCACGCTGGCCCTCTCCGGCAGCGCGGCGCTGGTCGGCCCCTACGCCCTCACCGCCAATGGCCCGCCCGCCGCCCTGCATGCCGAAGCCCGCCTGCCCCGTCCCGGCTATGGTCTGACCGACGTGGCGCTGCGGCTTGATCCGGCGGGTGACGGCTGGCGGCTCGCCGGTGACGGCCAGTCCGGGCTGGGGCCGGTCACGCTGGCCACCGGCATCCGGCTGACACCGACCCTGGCACTGGATATCGACCGGCTGTCAGCAGGCGGGATCAGCGGACGCGGCCAGCTGGTACAGAGCGCGGCCGGACCGCTCACCGGCACGTTGACGCTGGCTGGACGGGGCCTTGCCGGGACGGCCGCGCTGTCTGCGGCCGGCCCCTCTCAACAGGCCGTGTTCGATCTGGGCGGACGGTCCGTCACGCTGCCGCTGGCGACGCCGGTGACCATCGACCGGCTGGCCCTTGATGGCCGCCTGCTGCTCGCCGAGACCGGCCTGCGCATGTCCGCCACGCTGGCGTTGGCCGGGCTGGAACGCGGCGCGCTGTTCATCGACAGGGCCGACGGCACGCTGGCGTTGACCGATGGCACGGGCAGCGCCGCCCTCGCGATGAACGGCAACAGCGACGCGCCCTTCCATCTTGCCCTGAAGGCCGGCATCATGCCCGACCGCTGGGCAATCAGCGGCGAAGGCGATTATGGTGGCCGCAAGGCCCGGCTGGACGGCCCGGCCGTGCTGACCCGCGATGGCAGCGGCTGGCATCTGGCGACCACCCGGCTGGCGAGCGGCGAGGGCAATGCCGAACTGAGCGGGGACTGGGGCGACACACGCCGGCTTGAGGCCCGGCTGGAACGGGTGTCGCTGGGCCTTGTCACGCTGGCCTACCCGTCGGTCGACCTTGCAGGCCGCGTGTCGGGCGATGTCACCCTCACGCAGGCGCCGGGTGCATTGCCGCAAGGCCGGCTGGCGCTGCGCCTCAACGGCCTGTCGCGCTCCAGCACGATCAGCACATCGAACCCGATCGATCTCGGGCTGAATGCCACCATTGGCAGCGACGCCAGCCTGCTGAAGGCGGTGATCGTGCGCGCCGGCAAGGTGGAAGGCCGCATCCAGGCCCGCATTGGCGCGGTGGCGGCCGGCGAAACGCCACTGGCCGAACGGCTCGCCGTTGCCAGCGTTGCCGGCCAGCTGCGCTATGCCGGGCCAGCGCAGGATTTCTGGGGGCTGACGGGCCTTACCGCGCTCGATGTGCGCGGGCCGGTGCAGGTGGCGGCCGATCTGTCAGGCACGCTGGGCGATCCGCGGGTTGCCGGCCGGCTGCGGGCCAGCGGCGGCCGGGTGGAGGCGCCCCTGCTCGGCGCGGTCGCCACCGATGTTGCGGCCGATGCGCGCTTCACGGCCTCGCGGCTGGAATTCACCCGCTTTTCGGGCACGTCCGGCAAGGGCCGCATCATGGGAACCGGCAGTATCGATCTCAGTTGGGACCGCGGCTTTCCGATGGACATCCGCATGACGGCCACAAACGCTGCCCTTTTGGGCCGCGACGACCTGTCGGCCACCGGCAATGGCAGCATCCGGGTGGCCACCGACGAATATGGCGGCGTCGTCTCCGGCAATCTTGATCTGACACGGGCGGATTATGTGGTTGGCCGCACCGCGGTGGCCGATGTGCCGGTGCTGGCGGTGACCGAGAAGAACACGCGCGCGCTGGGGCGGCGGACGGCCCAGTATGTGGCGCCGACGCGCTGGCTCTACAATCTGGTCATCAAGGCCAACCGCAGCCTGTTCGTGAAGGGCATGGGCATCAATTCGGAATGGCAGGCCGATGTGCGCCTGCGTGGTGCGGCCACGGCGCCGGAACTGTTCGGCCGGGTGGAACTGGTGCGCGGCGACTATGAATTTGCCGGCAAGCGCTTCCAGCTGACACGCGGCGACATCCGCTTCACCGGCGGCTACCCGCCCGACCCCATCATCGCCGTGACCGCCGAGAACACGGGCAACGGCTTTACCGCCCTGCTCAACATCGATGGCACGGCCCAGCGCCCGCAGATCAAGTTCAGCTCCCTGCCCGCCCTGCCGGAAGACGAGGTGCTGAGCCGGGTGCTGTTCGGATCAAGCGTGACCGATCTTTCGGCGCCCGAAGCCATCCAGCTGGCCGGCGCGCTGGCGTCCCTGCGGGGCGGGACCGGCTTCAATCCGATCGGCGCCGTCGGCAAGGGCCTGGGCATCGACCGGCTGCGCATCCTGCCGGCCGACCAGGCCACCGGCCGCCGCACCACCTTTGCCGCCGGGCAATATCTGGGCCGCAATGTCTATGTCGAGCTGGCCACCGACGCGCAGGGCTACACCGCCACGTCGATCGAGATCGGCCTGACCCGCTCATTGTCCGTGCTGAGCAGCATGGCGACGCTGGGCGGCACCGAGGGGGCCCTGCGCTGGAAGCGCGACTACTGAAGACTTGCTGGAAGCGCGACGACTGAAGACTCGCTGGACGCGAGACGACTGAAGACTCGCTGGACGCGCGAAGGATGCGGCGTCAGCGGCCGATCAGGCGCTGCGCGGTGCGATCGGCCACCACGTCGGTGGGCAGCCCGCTGGCATCGGCATCGGCGAACAGCGTGGCAAGGCGTGGCCCGATGGCGTCGACCTGGGCATTGACCCGCGCCAGCGAGGTTTCGCCCAGATATTCGGCCATCACGCTGATGATGCCGCCGGCATTGATCACATAGTCGGGCGCATAGAGGATGCCGCGCGCCGCCAGGCGGGCGCCATCCTGCGCCGTCGCCAGCTGGTTGTTGGCCGCCCCGGCGACGATGGCGACATCAAGGGCGGCGATGCTGGTTTCATCCAGGATGGCACCCAGCGCATTGGGGCTGAATACGTCGGCCGGCACCGCCATGATGGCCTCCACCGGCACCTGCGCCGCGCCCAGTTCGGCCGCCAGAACCGCCGCGCGATCCGCATTGGCATCGGCCAGTGTCAGCCGCGCGCCCTCGCTGGCCAGTGCCCGAGCAAGCGCGCCGCCAACGCTGCCAACGCCCTGCACGCTGACATGCAGGCCCTTGAGGCTGTCGCGACCCAGCCTGTGGTGCACGGCCGCCTTCAGGCCGACCAGCACGCCGCGTGCCGTGAATGGCCCCGGATTGCCGCCAACGTGGCCGGCTGCAACCGGCAGGCCGGCGACATGGGCCGTGCGGCGGGCGACGATGGTCATGTCATGCTCGGTCATGCCGACATCCTCGGCCGTGACATAGCGGCCGCCCAGCTGCGCCACCGCGTCGCCAAAGGCCTCCAGCAAGGCCTCGGTCTTGGGCGCGCCGGCGATCACCACCGCCTTGCCGCCGCCGGCCTGCAGCCCGGCCATGGCGTTCTTGTAGCTCATGCCGCGCGACAGGCGCAGCGCATCGGTCAGCGCCGCGGCCTCGCTGGCATAGGTCCAGCGCCTGACGCCGCCAGCCGCCGGGCCAAGGTGGGTCGAATGAATGGCGATGACGGCATGGAGGCCGGTGGCGGCATCGCGCACCAGCACCACCTGTTCGTGCGCATCAAAGCCGGGTGCCGCCCTGGCGTCCAGCGTGGCCAGTGCCACGGGAACGGGCGCAGTGGTGGAAATGGTCATCGGCTCGGCTCCGGCGCGTCGGGATTTCATTGCCTGATAGCGAAACGATATTACAACGTCCAGCAACGAAGCGCCACCAGAGTGCCAGCCCGATTCCGGTCTTGCCAGCCGGGCCGGCCTCGTCTATCCGCCGCAGCCTGCCTTGGCAGTCTATGGCGACTGTAGCTCAGCTGGTCAGAGCGCTGGTTTGTGGTACCAGAGGTCGCGGGTTCAAGCCCCGTCAGTCGCCCCACCCCCTTCACGCTATGGCTAGCCCCGCCGCAGCACGCCGCAGGCAATGCGGCTGCCGGCGTTGCCGGACGGGTCCGTGCGATAATCATCGGGCTTGGCGTGCAGCACCACGGCGGCTCCATCGTCATCAAGCAGCGGCGCCGTGCCATCGGCCAGACGCAGCCCCGGCACCGTCACGTCAAGCGTGCCCCGCCCGCCATCCTCGACGATCAGGTTGGGCAGATCGCCGGCATGGGCGCCCATCGGATTGTCACGGCCATGCTGGCGCCCGCCCGGGTTGAAGTGGCCGCCCGCGCTGGCGAAATCCGGCCCCTCGCAGCGGCCGATGGCGTGCAGGTGCATGGCATAGCTGCCGGCGGGCAATCCCTGGACGCGGGCCACGAACTGCACACCGTCCGCCATCTGGCGCAGCTCCACCTCGCCCAGGCTGTTGCCATCGGCTGCCAGCAGGCGGGTGGCGAGCACCAGCGAAGGCGGCGCAGCGGACACCTTGCCCAGCGATTGTGTGCGCGGCCCGCAGGCCAGCAGGCCCAACGCAAGAAGCGGTGCAAGCAGCGGAGCCATCGGCGGGGCAATCGGGGGCATGGCGCGCATCAAATCACTCCTGCAGCGAATCGAGGCCATAATGGCCAACCAGCCGGTCCAGCGCCAGTTGCAGCACCAGCTTGCCGGCCCTGACCGGCCAACCCAGCGCCCGTTCGGCCGTTTCCAGCCCCTCGCCCGCACACACGACCCGCCACAGCACATCGGCCAGCCCCGGCCCGCAGGCGGCAATCGCGGCATCGAAGCGCGCCCGCGCCGCCAGCTGGCCACCCGATGGGTCGGGCGCGCCGTCGCCACGCCGGGTCGCCGGCAGCGGGTCCCAGCGCATGGTGACACGCGGGCCAAGCTGGGCGGCGTGGAAATCATGGCGCAGGCGCGTGCCGGCCAGCAGTTGCGCCGCGCTGATGAGCTTGCGCCGCGCCAGCCACGCCAGCGGCTGTTCGGCGGCGTTCACTGTCACCCGGGCACGGTCGACGATATCGGGTGCGGGCAGGATCCGGGTTTCCAGCAGGCGGTTTTCCGTCGGCGGCAACACGTCGGGGGGCGACCCGGCGTGCTGAGACACGGCGGGCTGAGGCACGGCGGGCTGCCGCCCGGAAACGGAATGGGTGGCACGGCTGCGCGGCATGAGCTATCCTTTCTGGCACGTGACGGGTGCAGACAACCTTGCACAACGCCCTGTATGTAGGACAGAAGGAACCTGAACGGTTCACGGGAGTCGAATGACCATGCAGACGCGGATCCGCGAGGTGCGCAAGGCGCGCGGGATGACTCTGGCCGACGTGGCCGCCGCCTGTGTGCCGCCAACAACGCCGCAGACCATCGGCCGGCTGGAGACCGGCACTCGCACCGTGTCGATCGACTGGCTGGACCGGATCGCCGCGGCCCTGGACGTGCCGGCATCGGCGCTGGTGGCCCTGCCGGACCGGCCGGATGTGCCTGTGGCAGCGCTGGTGACCGACAGCGGCGCCGACGCCCCTGAACGGCCGCGCACGTTGGTGCCGCCGCAGCCGCAGGGCGACATGATGGGCCTGGTGGTCGAGGTGGCACAGGGCGACTATCGCTTTGGCGATGAACTATGGGCGCAGCGGCTGCCGCCCGACCAGTTCGGCCGCGCCATCAACCGCGACGTGCTGGCGCCGCGTCCGGCCGGGCGCTTTGCCTTCGGACGCCTGATCGCGGTGGAGGGCAGCCGCATCCAGCTGCTCCCCACCCGCCCGGGCGCGCGCCAGCAGGTGTTGGCGGACGTGCCATGGCTGGCCGTGGTGACGACGCTGGTGCGCCGGGTCTGGTAGGGCTCTCTAGCTTGGCTGATCGCCGTTCAGGGCCAGCGCCTTGCCGGCGAGGTGCAGGGAACCGGTGATCAGCACCATCGGCGGGGCCTCGCTGTTGCGGGCGATGGCCTTCAGGGCCTGCTTGAGATCGGGTGCGGTGACCGATGCCAGCCCCATGGCCTGCGCCGTGCTGGCCATGCGCGCCGGCTCCTGCCCGGCATGGCCCGGCACCGGCACGGCATAGAGTGCGCTGGCCATGCCGGCAAAATTCTTGAGGAATCCAGTGGCGTCCTTGGCCGCCAGCATGCCGGCCACGAGCACCAGGCGCTGGCCCGGCTGCAGCAGCGGGCGCACGCTGTCGGCAAGGGCGCGGCCTGCGGCGGGATTGTGGCCACCATCCACCCACAGGCTGCTGCCGGCGGGCAGCAAGGCCGGCAGCGGGCCACTTTCCAGCCGTTGCAGGCGCGCCGGCCATTCCACCCAGCCCATGCCGGCGCGATAGGCCGCGTCCTTCAGCGGCAGCTGGTCCTGCGCGCGCAGCATGGCGACGGCCAGGGCGGCATTGTCGTGCTGGTGGCTGCCGGCCAGGCGCGGCAGCGGCAGGGCCAGCTTGCCGGCCGAATCGCGATAGTGGAGCTGGCCTTCATAGACAGCGGCGTCCCAATCCTGCCCGCGGATCATCAGGCGCGCACCGGCCAGGCCTGCAACCTCCGCGATGCGGGCGGTCACTGCCGCCGGGTGCCGGCCCGTCACCAGCGGCACGCCCCGGCGGGCAATGCCAGCCTTTTCGCGGGCGATGTCGAGGATGGTGGGGCCAAGCCATTGGGTGTGATCTAGGCCCAGCTGCGCGATGCCGCAGACGAGGGCGGACGGGATGATGTTGGTGGCGTCCATGCGTCCGCCCAGCCCGACCTCGATGATGCAGGCATCGGCCGGCACGGTGGCAAAGGCGAGGACGGCCGCAGCGGTGGTCAGCTCGAAGAAGGTGATGGGTGCCGCGCCATTGGCGGTCAGCACGTCCTTCAGCAGCACGATCAGCGCCTCGTCGGTGATCAACTGGCCGGCGAGGCGGATGCGCTCGTTGAAGCGCACAAGGTGCGGGCTGGTGTAGACATGGACGCGGTAGCCCTGCGCTTCCAGACAGGCGCGCAGCATCGCGCAGCTGCTGCCCTTGCCGTTGGTGCCAGCGACGTGGAACACCGGCGGCAGGCGGCGGTGCGGATTGCCCAGCGCTTCCAGCAGCCGTTCGAGCCGGCCCAGCGTCAGGTCGATCTCTTCGGGGTGGAGCTCATAGGCCTGCCGCAGCAGCCGATCGAGCGCCGGATTGTCGGACTGGGCGCGCGGCATCCTGGCGCCGCTGGACGGCGCCGTGCTGCTCCCCGCTCCGCCCCCCGGCTTGGTCACGCTGCCAGTCTCCGCGCCATCAACAGTCCGATCAGCCGGCCCAGCGTCTCCTTCAGGTCACGACGATGGACCACCATGTCGAGCATGCCGTGCTCCAGCAGATATTCGGCACGCTGGAAGCCTTCGGGCAGCTTCTCGCGAATGGTCTGTTCGATGACGCGCTGGCCGGCAAAGCCGATGAGGGCATTGGGCTCGGCAATCTGCACGTCGCCCAGCATGGCATAGCTGGCCGTCACGCCGCCGGTGGTGGGATCGGTGAGCACCACGATATAGGGCAGCCCGGCCTCGTTCAGCTGCTGGATGCCCACGGTGGTGCGCGGCATCTGCATCAGCGAGAGGATGCCTTCCTGCATGCGCGCGCCACCAGCAGCGGTGAACACGATATAGGGTGCCTGGGCGGCAAGCGCGGCGTCAACACCGGCCAGGAACGCCTCGCCAACGCCCATGCCCATCGAACCGCCCATGAAGGCGAAATCCTGAACGCCCACGATGGCGCGCTGGCCCATGATCCGGCCATCGGCGACCATCATCGCTTCCGGCTCGCCAGTGCCGCTGCGGGCGACTTTCAGGCGTTCGGTGTATTTCTTCTGATCCTTGAACTTCAGCGGATCCTCGGCCACCGACGCGGGCGGCAGCACGCGGTAATCACCATCGAACAGCTGGCCAAACCGCGCCTTGGGGCCAATGCGATCATGATGCTCGCAGCGCGGGCACACCGACGCATTGTCCTCCCATTCCTTCGTGTAGACCATGGCACCGCAGTTCCGGCACTTGGTCCACAGATTGTCCGGCGTGTCGCGGCGGGCAAGAAACCCGGTCAACTGCTGGCGGGTGCGGGTGATCCAGCTCATGCTGCACTGTCCTTTCGGGCCGCTCGGACGGCTTGGGCCAAGGCTGCCACCTGGGCGGTGACACGTGCCGGGATATCATTGGCGCGGTCTTGCGCAGCAGCCCCGATTGCATCGACAATGGCGCTACCCACCACCACCGCATCGGCATGGGAGGCAATCGCAGCCGCCTGATCCGGCGTGCGCACGCCAAAGCCGACGGCGATCGGCAGGCGCGTGGCGGCTTTCAGGCGGGCGACGGCGGCGGCAATGTCGGCCGCAGCCGCGCTATTGGCACCGGTGACGCCGGCCACAGCGACATAATAGAGGAAACCGGACGCACCATCGAGCACGGCTGGCAGACGCGCCGCATCGGTGGTGGGCGTGGCCAGTCGCACGAGATGCAGGCCATGCCGGCTGAGCGCGGGGGCGAGTTCGCCCGCTTCCTCGGGCGGCAGATCGACGACGATGCAGCCATCGATGCCAGCGGATTTTGCCTCGGCAGCAAAGCGGTCCGGGCCAAAGCTGAGAATCGGATTGAAATAACCCATCAGCACGATCGGCGTCGCGTCGTCTGCCAGGCGGAAATCCCGCACCATGGCGAGCAGGGCCTTCAGCGTGGTGCCGGCGCCCAGACTGCGCAGGTTGCCGCGCTGGATGGCCGGGCCATCGGCCATCGGATCGGTGAAGGGCATGCCCAGCTCGATGATGTCGGCGCCGGCGCCCGGCAGCGCTGCCAGGATGGCGGCCGAGGTCGCGAGATCAGGATCGCCCGCCGTCACGAAGGTGACGAGCGCCGCCCGGCCTTCGGCGGCACAGGCAGCATAGCGGGCGCCAAGGCGGTCCGTCACATCGTCACTCCCAGCGCGGCGGCGACGGTGAAGATGTCCTTGTCACCACGCCCGCACAGGTTGGCGATGATGATCTCGTCCCTGCCCATGGCGGGCGCGATGCGCGCCACGGCAGCAAGAGCATGGGACGGCTCCAGCGCCGGGATGATGCCTTCGGTGCGGCACAGAAGCTGGAAGGCATCGAGCGCCTCTGTATCGGTGGCGGACTGATACTCCACCCGGCCGATGGCATTGAGCCAGGCGTGTTCGGGGCCGATGCCGGGATAATCAAGACCCGCCGAGATGCTGTGTGCCTCGGCGATCTGGCCGTCCTCGTCCTGCAGCAGCATGGTCTTGTTGCCGTGCAGAACGCCGGCGCGGCCGCCGGCCAGCGAGGCCGCGTGTTCGTGCGTGTCCAGCCCCTTGCCCGATGCCTCGATGCCGACGATGCGGACGCTTTCATCGTCGAGGAACGGGTGGAACAGCCCGATGGCGTTGGAGCCGCCGCCGATGGCGGCCACCAGCAGATCGGGCAGCCGGCCCTCGCGCTCCAGGATCTGGGCGCGCGCTTCCTTGCCGATCACCGTCTGGAAATCGCGGACGAGTTCGGGATAGGGATGCGGGCCGGCCGCGGTGCCGATGATGTAGAAGGTGTCAGCGACATTGGTCACCCAGTCGCGCAGCGCCTCGTTCATCGCGTCCTTCAGCGTGCGGCTGCCGCTTTCCACTGCCTTCACCTCGGCGCCCAGCAGCTTCATGCGGAACACGTTGGGGGCCTGCCGCTCGATGTCGCGGGCGCCCATGTAGATGGTGCAGGGCAGCCCGAAGCGCGCTGCCACGGTGGCGGTGGCAACCCCGTGCTGGCCGGCGCCGGTCTCCGCGATGATGCGGGTCTTGCCCATGCGGCGGGCCAGCAGGATCTGGCCGATGCAATTGTTGATCTTGTGCGCGCCGGTGTGATTGAGCTCGTCGCGCTTCAGGTAGATCTTGGCCCCGCATTCAGGCCGTCCCTGGGCGGCGGCCACACCACGAAGCTCTTCCGTCAGCCGCTCGGCGAAATAGAGCGGGCTGGGGCGGCCGACATAATGGTTCAGCAGGTCATCAAGCTCGGCATGGAAGGCCGGATCGGCCTTGGCCGCGGTATAGGCCGCTTCCAGCTCCAGGATGAGGGGCATCAGCGTTTCGGCAACATAACGCCCGCCGAATTCGCCGAAATGGCCGCGCGCATCGGGGCCTGCACGCAGGGATGCCGCGATGTTCATGCCGCCCTCACCTCTCGGGCGAACGCCCAGATCTTCTCGACCGATTTCACCCCTGCCCCTTCCTCGACTCCCGATGCCACGTCAACCAGCGCCGGCGCCACGCCGCGGATCGCTGCCGCGACATTGTCCGGCGTCAGGCCGCCGGCCAGCCCGAACCGGCGCTGCGGGCGGGTTTCGGCCAGCAGGCGCCAGTCAAAGGCCAGGCCATTGCCGCCCGGCAACGGCGCGTCGTTAGGCGCTTTGGCATCGAGGAGCAACAGGTCTGCCGGGCCTGCGGCCTTTTCAGCCGCCATGATGTCGGCGCGGGTCTTCACCCCCGCTGCCAGCCACACCGGAACGGCGTGCCGGGCGCGCAATTCGGCGACCCGGGCCGCCGAGGCGCCGTGCAGCTGCAGGATGGTGATGCCGACCGCCAGCGCGGCAGTCACCAGCGCATCATCGGGCTCCACCAGCACCGCCACGCGGCCAACACAGGGCGGCACCCGTGCGATCAGGGGCGCGGCTGCGGCCGGCGCAATGAACCGCGGGCTGGGCGGGAACAGGTTGAAGCCAAGGTGCGCCGCCCCGGCGGCCACCGACGCATCGACCGTCGCGGGCGTTGTCAGCCCGCAGATCTTGAACGGGACAGCGCTCACAACGATGCCGCGATGGCCGCTGCGGCGGCTGCCGGATCGGGCGCCGCCGTGATGGGCCGGCCGATCACCAGCACGCCGGCGCCAGCTGCCAGCGCAGCGGCCGGGGTCATCACCCGCTTCTGGTCACCCGTGTCGCTGCCCGCCGGCCGCACGCCGGGCACCACCAACAGGCCCTGCGGCCAGGCAGCCTTGACGGCCGCCACTTCGTGGGGTGAACAGACAATGCCGTCCAGCCCGCTGCTGCGGGCCACGCCGGCCAGGCGCAGCGCCTGCACGGCAGCGCCATCCCCCACACCCGTCGCCAAGAGATCGGCATCATCAAGGCTGGTCAGCACCGTCACCGCCACCACGCGGGTGGTGGCGGGTGCCGCGGCGCGCGCCGCGGCCAGCATGGCGGAACCACCGGCCGCGTGAACGGTAAGGATGGACGGGGCCAGCGGCGCCAGGCTCTTCACGGCACCCGCCACCGTGTTGGGAATGTCGTGCAGCTTGAGATCGAGAAACAGCGGCAGGCGCCGAGGCCCCGACAGGCCGTCCATCACCGCCGCCACCCCGGCCGGGCCATGGGCGCAGAAGAACTCAAGGCCCAGCTTCACGCCGCCGACATGCCGCGCCGCGGCCGCCACCAGGGCGCGGGCAGCCGCGATGTCTGGCGTGTCGACCGCCACGAAGATCGGATTGGCCATGGCGGTTCAGCCCTGTGCGGCGGGCTGGCTCACCGGCGGGGCGACCTCGGTCCGCTCGGCGCGGGGCGCCGCCATCGGCCGACTGCCGGCCAGCGGACGCAGCAAGCCGGTCCACAGCCAGGTGGGGATGACACCGGCCAGGAAGGCAATGCCCAGCAGCAGCGGCAGCGGCAGCGCCACCGCGCTGCCATCGGGCAGGATGAAATCAACCGGCGTCCAGTTCGAGACCGCCAGCAACACGAAGCCGAACGCCAGCGCGGCCAGCAGGATCCATCGGACAATCGCCATGGCGCGACCCTTCACAATTCTCCGTCAACCGGCGTGATACCAGCTTCGGCGAGGCCTGCCATCAGCTTTTCCGCCACGGCGGCGAGCTGGGCGGGATCGGTGGAGCGGATGACGAAATTGGCGCCGGTCCTGCCCTCCCGCCAGAAGGGGTAGGAACCGATCTGCACGCCGGGATTGTCCTTTTCGGCGCGCTTCAGCACGTCGGCGGCACGGCTTTCCTGCGTCCACGCCGCCACCGTGCGCGACAGGACGGGCGCACCGCCCTCCAGCTGGCCATCCAGTGCGGCGAGCATGCCCTGGGTTATCATCGGCACGCCGGCCATGATGAAGATATTCTCCACCCTGATGCCCGGCGCCTTGGTGCGCGGATTCTCGATCAGGCTGGCGCCCGCCGGGGTCCGCGCCATGCGCAGCCGCGCGTCGGTCAGCTGGTCACCATAATGATCGGCAAGGATGGCGCGCGCGTCGGGATGGACGATCACGTCCCGACCCAGCGCTGCAGCGATGGCGTCCACCGTGATGTCGTCATGCGTGGGGCCGATGCCGCCGGTGGTGAACAGATAATCATGGCGCACCCTGAGCGCGTTCACCGCCTCGCCGATGGCCTCCATGTCGTCGGACACGACGCGCACCTCCTTCAGGCGGATGCCCTGCACGCCCAGCCATTTGGCCAGATAGGCCAGATTGGCGTCCTGCGTGCGGCCCGAGAGGATTTCATCGCCGATGATGATCAGTGCGGCGGTGTAGATGCGATCGCTCATGCCGCCTCGTTTAGCTCAGTGCCGCGGCGCTTGCCATCATGGACTTTGCGCGGCCGAGCGCCTATGTGCCGGCCATGACGCACGCGCTCTACACCACGGTGATGGACCCGCAGGAAGGCCAGCTGCGCCTGCACGGGCCGGCGGCCTTCGAAGGCATGCGCAAGGCTGGTCGGCTGGCCGCCGAGGTGCTGGACCATATCACGCCGCACGTGCAGCCAGAGGTTGCCACCATCGATCTCGACACGATGGCGTGGGAGTATGTGCGCGCGGCGGGGGCGAGCTCGGCCACAGTCTTCTACCGCGGCTTCTCGCATTCGCTGTGCATCAGCGTGAACCATGTCGTGTGCCACGGCATTCCGGGTGCGAAGACGCTGAAGAATGGCGACATCGTCAACATCGATGTGACCGTGGTTGTCGATGGCTGGTATGGCGACACGAGCCGAATGTTCCTGGTGGGCGACGTGCCGCTGAAGGCCCGGCGCCTTGTCGAGGTGACGCACGAATGCCTGATGCTGGGCATCGAGCAGGCCAGGCCTGGCCGCACGCTGGGCGACGTCGGCCATGCCATCCAGTCCCATGCCGAACGCAACCGCTTTTCGGTGGTGCGCGATTTCTGCGGCCACGGGCTGGGGCAGGATTTCCACACTGCGCCCAATGTCGTGCACGTCGGCCGGCCGGGGCGCGGCGTCGTGCTGCGGCCGGGCATGTTCTTCACCATCGAACCGATGATCAACGCCGGCGGCCCGGCCGTGAAGGTGCTTGACGATGGCTGGACGGCGGTGACGCGGGATCGCAGCCTGTCGGCCCAGTTCGAGCACAGCATCGGGATCACCGAGACGGGCGCGGAAATCTTCACGCTCAGCCCCAAAGGCTGGCACGCGCCGCCCTATCTCTAGCGGCGGCGGGCCGCCGGTTTCTTCGCGGCGGGTTTCGGTGCAAGCCTGGGGGGCGGCAGCGGGATCACGCGCCGCACGCTGGTGATCGCGACCGGTGCCTCGATCATCTGGCCCTTCATCGCGCCTTCGCCCCGGGTGGGGGAGACCGGCACGGCGAGGATGCGGCGCACAACGTCCATGCCCTCCTTCACCCGGCCGAACACGGCAAAGCCCTGATTGTCGCCGGCCGCCGATGGATCGGCATCCAGCGACTTCAGGCTGCCCAGGATGATGAAGAATTGCGCCTGGGCACTGCCAGGCGCACCGCGCGCCAGGCTGATGGCGCCTTCGTCGTGGGTCAGGCCGGTCGTGGTCGTTGGCTCGTGTGCCACCGGCGGCAACAGCTTTCGGCCATCCTGGATGCCGCCCTGGACAAGGCCGATGCTGCCATCGGGAACCACCTTCATGGCGCGGTAGAAGGCGGCGCCATCAAGGCGCTTCTCGTCCACATGGCGCAGGATATAGCCCGCCGTCACCGGCGCCCGCTCGGTTTCCAGGGCAATGGTGATGCGGCCCATCGCCGTTTCCATCACCACGTCCACCGCGGCGGCAGGCGGAGGGGACGCCGGGCCTGGCGGCGGCGCCTCCTGCGCAGCAAGGGGCTGCGCCAGCGTGGCAGCAAGCAGGGGCGCAATCAGGCCAGCAGCCATCAGGAAGACACGGCGAATCATGCCTTCAGTGTAGTGCCTGCGGCGGCGCAGGCTACACGCGGCAGGTGTTGACCCCGATCAGGCGATAGAGCGGGCAGAACCCCACCAGCCCGGTGACCAGCGGCACCAGACCCAGCCAACCCCACGGGGTTTGCGGCCCGGTGAACACCATGGCGATCAGGGCGGCGCCCACCCCCACGCGCAGAACCCGATCAACCGTGCCTTCGTTGCGCATTGCCTGTCTCCTTCAACGCTCATTCTGCCCACGCTGCGCGCGCTGGTCATTGATCTGGATCAAGCACCGTCCAGCCCGGCATCACGGATGGCAGCGGCCAGCGTATCGGCCAGCACGATGCGCCCGGCCGGGCCGGGCACGCTGTCGCTGGCCAGCACGGGAGAGACGCCAGCGGCCTTCAGCCGGACAAGATCGTCGGCGCCGGCAAGGCAGTGGCTGGCCACCGCCCCGACCCGCCGCGCACCGGCGGCGCGCAGCGCATCGGCGCAGGCCAGAACGGTGCCGCCGCTGGCCAGCAGATCATCGACGATCAATGCCGGTCGTCCCCCAAGGCGGGTTCCGGCTGGCAGGGTGATCATCACGCGGCGATCGCCCTGCCGCCGCTTGCTGGCGACCAGCCAGTCGAGCCCCAGCGGAACCGCAACCGCCTCCACCCAGGGTCGCGATTCGCTGTCGGGACCAACGATGATCGTGCGTGGCGACAGGCGGCCACGCAAATGGGCAACGATGGCCGGCGCCGCGCGAACCGTGATCGCCTGAATGCCCGGCGCGACCTGTTCGAGACGCGGCGTGCGGTGCAGATGCGGATCCACCGTGACCAGCGCATCGAACGCGGCGGCGATCAGGCGCCCCACCACCCGCTGCGAGACCGCCTCGCCGGGGCGGAAGGCGCGGTCCTGCCGCATGTACCCCAGATAGGGCGCCACCAGCGTGAGATGGCCTGCCCCGCGATCCCTGAGCGCAGAGGCCGCCAACAGCACATCGAGCAACCGTGCGTTGGGCTGGTGCAGCGGCTGGTAAAGCACGGCCCGCGCCGCCGTCGGGCCCACCCGCACCCGGCTTTCGCCATCGGGAAAATGGTGCAGGCCGATGCCGCGAAAGCCGATGCCCAATCTGTGCGCCAGCCGCCGCGCCGGCCCGGCAGCGTCGGCAAAACCATGCAGCCTCACCGTCATGTCAGCGTGTAGCCGGATGCCTCGGCTGCCAGCTCGCAGGCATAGGCAAGGCCGGCGCCGGTGCCGGCGTGGACATGATACAGCGGATCGCCGGCCCGCACCGCATCGCCCAGCTTGACCGCCAGATCGATGCCGGAGCCCTTGTCCATCGGCGCGCCGGCCAGGCGGGCGATACGGGCCAGGCGGTGGCAATCAATGGCCGCGACATGGCCGTCGGCGGGCGCCGGTACCGTGTGGCACAGGGGGCCAATCTGCACGGTTTCGGGTGGCGGCCCCTGTGCCGCGATCAGCCGTTCCATGGCGGCCAGCGCGGCGCCGCTGTCCAGCAGTTCGCGGGCGCGGGCCTCCCCCTGTCCGCCTGGCAGGGCCGGATCGAAATCCAGCACCCGCCCGGCCAGCTGCAGGGCATGGGCGCGCAGATCCTGCGGCGCGGCCGGGTCGCGGCGCAGCACGGCCATCACGTCGCGCGCCTCCAGCGCCGGGCCGATGCCGCGCCCCACCGGCTGGCGGCCATCGGTGAACACCACGTCGATCACCAGGCCCAGCTGGGCCGCGACATGCTCGAACAGCTTCTTCAGCCGCACCGCCTCGGCATGGCTCCTGAGCTTGGCGGTGGGTCCCACCGGCAGGTCGAGCACGAGGTGGGTGGAGCCGGCAGCCAGTTTCTTCGACAGGATGGACGCCACCATCTGTTCGAACGTGTCGATCCTGAGCGGCCGTTCGACAGCAATCAGTATCTCGTCGGCCGGGGACAGGTTGGCACGCCCGCCCCAGGCCAGCACGGCCCCTTCCCGGGCGACGATCGCGCGAATGCGCTCGACCGGCAGGTCAACTGCGGCCAGCACCTCCATCGTGTCGGCCGTGCCGGCCGGCGATGTGATGGCGCGCGAGCTGGTCTTGGGGATGGTGAGACCGTGCGCCATCGCGATCGGCACGACAATCATGGAGGTGCGGTTGCCGGGAATGCCGCCGATGCAGTGCTTGTCGACCACCATCGCGCCGGGCCATTCCAGCCGGGCGCCAACAGCGGCCATGGCGCGGGTGAGCGACAATGTCTCCTCCGCCGACATGAAGCTGGCACAGGCCACCAGGAAGGCCGCGATCTCCATCGGCGAATAGCGGTAATGGGCGATGTCGCGGATGATGGCGTCGATCTCGTCCGCCAGAAGCGCATCCCCGCCGATCTTGCGGCGCACCGCGTCAAGGCTGGCCGGCGGCCGCGCCTGGGCAATGCTGACGTCGCGGCCTTCGGGCACCCCAAGACGGCGGAAGGCCTGCACGCCAAGGCCAATCTCGTCAGGGCCGATCAGGTGCGGATCATCCAGAATGGCGAGGCTGGCAAGGATGCGGGCCTCCCCGCAGGCAATCTCGATCTTGCGCAGGGCGCGGAACTGCTCCGGGCCATAGTTGCCATCGGCGCGCAGCAGGAAGGCCATGTTTTCCGGATCGGTATCGATGGCGACCCGGCGGACGCGAAAGCGCCGGGTTGCGGCCCCAGGCGGAGCAGCAACGGGGGTTGGAGCCGCCACCGGCCCACAGGCGGATTCCAGCGTCATCCCGGTCAGGATAGGCCAGGCTGCCCGCCGCTCGCACTGCGGGACAACCCGGATTGCCGCGCGCACCGATCCGGCCAAGCATGATGGCCGAAGATGGGGATGACATGGACGCCCTGACGCAGCCCCCGGCTGGCGAACGACAGGCGCGCGGCTTCGTGGCGCGGGGCCTGACCAAGGTCTATGGCGAGGGCGAAGCGCAGGTGCATGCGCTGCGCGGTGTGGACCTTGTGATTGCGCCGGGCGAGCTGGTGGTGCTGCTTGGCCCATCGGGCAGCGGCAAGTCCACGCTGCTCAACATCCTGGGCGGGCTGGACCGGGCCACCGCCGGCTCGCTGCGCTATGGCGACATGGAGCTCACCAATCTCGACGAGCGCGCCCTCACCCGATTCCGCCGTGCCCATGTCGGCTTCATCTTCCAGTTCTACAACCTGATCCCCAGCCTCACCGCCGAGGAGAATGTGCAGCTGGTGACCGACATTGCCGCGCATCCGATGGCCGCTGCGGATGCACTGGCCCAGGTTGGCCTGTCAGACCGGCGGCGCCACTTTCCCGCCCAGCTTTCGGGGGGTGAACAGCAGCGCGTGGCCGTGGCCCGCGCCATCGCCAAGCAGCCCGATGTGCTGCTGTGCGACGAACCCACCGGCGCGCTCGACAGCGCCACCGGCGTTGGCGTGCTGCAGGCACTGGCAGCCGCCAACCGGCAGCTGGGGGCGAGCGTGGCGATCATCACCCACAATGCCGGGATCGCGGCGATGGCCAACCGCGTGTTCCACTTCCTCGACGGGCGCATTGCCCGCATCGACGTGAACGACACGCCGGTCGACCCGGCAGGGCTGCGCTGGTGACGGCGCTCGACACCAAGCTGCTGCGCGACCTGTGGCGGCTGCGCGGGCAGGTGCTGGCGATTGCGCTGGTGCTGGCAGCGGCCACTGCCACCTTCATCATGTCGGTGGGGGTGCACCGATCACTGGCCGCCACCCGCGATGCCTATTATGCCCGGAACCACTTCGGCGATCTGTTCGCCGGCATGACCCGCGCGCCCGCCGGCATTGTGGCCCGGGCCGCCGCCCTGCCCGGCGTGGCGCGCGCCGAAGGACGCATCCAGATGTTTGCCACGCTGGATTTCCCGGATCGCATCGAACCGGTGCGGGCGCTGATCAACGGGCTTGATGCTGGCGGCGATTTTGGCGGTGGCGCGCGCCTGAACCGCCTCACCCTGCGCGCCGGCCGCCTGCCCGGCCCGACGGCGACGGCAGAAGTGGTGGTGGACGAAGCCTTTGCCAGCGCCAATGATCTGCATCCGGGCGACAGGCTGGCGGCCCTGGTGCAGGGCCGGCGCCTGATGCTCGAGATCGTCGGCATCGGGCTGGCGCCCGATTTCATCTATGCGCTGGGCCCCGGCGACATATTGCCCGACGATCGCCGCTTTGGCGTGCTGTGGATGGGCGGCCGCGCGCTGGCGGCCGCCACCGACCGCGAGGGCGCGATCAATGCGCTATCGGTGGTGCTGGCGCCGGGGGCCGTGGAGGCTGAGGTGACCCGCAGCCTTGATGCGCTGCTGGCGCCCTATGGCGGCAGCGGCACCTATGGCCGCAAGGATCATCTGTCCCACGCCTTCGTGGAAAACGAACTGCAGCAGCTGGATGCCATCACCCAGGTGATCCCGCCGGTGTTCCTGGCGGTGGCGGCGTTCCTGGTATATATCGTCCTCGGCCGGATGATCCGCACCGAACGCAGCCAGATCGGGCTGGTCAAGGCGTTCGGCTATTCGGACTGGGCGATCGGCAGCCATTATCTGAAGCTGGCGCTGGCCATCGCCGTGATCGCCACCGTCATGGGGGCCGCCGCCGGCATCCGCATGGGTGGCGGGATGACCGCCATCTACAGCAAATATTATCACTTCCCCTTCCTCGATTATCAGGTGTCACCGCCGGTGATCCTGGCCGCTGCCGTGCTGTCCATCGGAACGGCGGCGCTCGGCGCGATCGGGGGCGTGCACAGCGCCGTGGCGCTGGCGCCGGCGGCCGCCATGTCGCCGCCGCCGCCGCCGGTATACAGCGCCGGCCCGGTCGAGCGCTGGGGCCAGCGTGTGGGCCTGTCGGCCACCGGCAACATGATCCTGCGCCACATCGCCCGCTGGCCGGGCCGATCAGCCATTACCGTCCTGGGCGTCGCCCTGTCGGGCGGACTGCTGTTTTCCAACCTGCAGTTCATCGATGCCAGCGGCGCCATGATCGATGCCTTCTTCTTCCGGACCCAGCGCCAGGATCTCACCATCACCTTCACCGAACCGCGGCGCGGTGATGCCATTCATGCGCTGGCCCGCCTGCCCGGCGTTTTGCGGGTGGAAGCGGCGCGCGGCGTGGCGGTGAAACTTGCCAATGGCCAGCATGTCGAGCGCACCGTGCTGGAGGCCAGCCCGGCCGACGCGCAACTGAGCCTGCGCATCGACCGGCACGGCAGCGCCCGCCCGCTGCCGGCCGATGGCCTGATGCTCAGCCGCCAACTGGCCGACAAGCTGCATGTGGCCGCCGGGGACAGCGTGCAGGTGGAGATGCTCGGCGGCCGGCGCACGCTGGCGCTGCTGCCGGTCACCGCCATCGTCGATGAATATATCGGTGCCCGCGCCTATGCCTCACATGAAACGCTGGGGCGGTTGACGCGGGACGGCGCCATTGCCGGCACCGCGCTTCTGCGCATCGACCCGGCGGCGCGGGCAAGCATATTGGCGCAGCTGAAGGCCATGCCCATGGTGCTTGGGGTGAACGAAAAGGCCGCCGCTGTAGCCAAGTTCGAACGCATCATCAACGACAATCTGCTGACCATGATCGTGTTTTTCGTAGGTTTTGCCGGCGCGATCACGGTGGGCGTCGTGTACAACAGCGCGCGCATCATCCTGTCGGAACGGGCCCATGAACTCGCCACCTTGCGCGTCCTGGGCTATTTCCGCAGCGAGGTGGGACTGGTGCTGATCGGCGAACTGGCCTTGCTGGTGGCAGCCGCCGTGCCGTTTGCCTGCGTGATCGGCAATCTGCTGGCGCGGCTGATGGTGGCCCTGTTCAGTTCGGACCTGTTCCGCCTGCCGTTCGCGCCGGCCCGGATCAGCTATGGCTGGTCGGCGCTGGTGGTGCTGGCGGCCGGGCTGGCCACGGCGGCGCTCGTGGCACGGCGGGTGCAGCGGCTCGACATGGTGCGGGTGTTGAAGGCGCGGGAATGATGGCAGGTCTGTTCAAACGCTGGCGCTGGGCGCTGCTGATCCTGGCCGGGCTGGGGGCGGGCCTGGGCTTTGCCTTCTGGCCGGAAGCCGTGCCGGTGGATGCCGGCCGGGTGACGCGCGGGCCGATGCGGCTGGGCATTACCGATGAAGCCGTCACGCGCGTGCGGCCCCTTTCGGTGGTCTCCGCGCCGATCAGCGGCTTCCTGTCGCCGATCAGCGTCGATCCCGGCGGCACGGTGCGCGCCGGGCAGGAAATCGCCCACATGCACGGTCGGCCATCGGCGCCGCTCGATCCCCGCGGCATCGAACAAATGCACGCCGCGCTGGATGCGGCGCGCGCCAACGTGAACGGGCTTGTCGCCACGCTGGAGCAGGCCCGGCGTGACTTGGCGCGCGCCGAGGATCTGGCCGGCCGCGGCTTCCTGCCGATGGCGCAACTGGAAGCGGCGCGCACCCGTGTCTCCACCAGCAGCGCTGCCCTCGCGCAGGCCCGCGCCGAGGTGGCCCGGCTGGCTGCCCAGCTGGCGCCGGCCACCGGCGAGGCCAGTGCCGCAGAGGTGCCGGTGCGCACGCCGGTGGCCGGTACCGTGCTGTCGGTGGTGGAGGAAAGCGAACGCCTGATCCAGGAAGGTACGCCGCTGATGTGGATCGGCGATCCCACACGCATCGAGGTGGTGCTCGACCTGCTCAGCCGGGAAGCGGTGCAGGTGCAGGTGGGCGATCCGGTGGAAATGACGCAATGGGGCGGGGCACAGCCGCTGACCGGCACGGTGAAGCGCATCGAACCATTCGGACGCATGAAGGTTTCGGCGCTGGGCATCGAGGAGCAACGGGTGAACCTGATCATCGGGCTGGATGCCGCCAGCGCCGGGCGCGCTGCGCGGCTTGGCCACGGCTTCCAGCTCGATGCCACCGTCATCCTGTGGCAGCGCCCCGATGCCGTGCGGGTGCCGATCGGCGCGCTGTTCCGGGGATCAGCCGGCGGCTGGCAGGTCTATGTGATCGACGGGGGCCGGGCCCGCACGCGTGACGTGAAGATCGGCCGGATCGACAGTTCGCACGGCGAGGTGCTGGCCGGGTTGAAGGCAGGCGAAGCCGTGGTCCTCAATCCACCGACAACGGTGACCAGCGATACACGGGTGGAGCCACGATGACCGCAACCCTCACCTTTCACGGCGCCGCGCGCACCGTCACCGGATCCTGCATGGAGGTGGTGGCCGGCAGCGCCCGCATCCTGATCGATTACGGCCTGTTCCAGGGCTCGCGCACGCTGGAGACGCTCAACCATGGCCCACTGCCCTTCGACGTCGCCGGCCTTGATGCCGTGATCCTTACCCATGCCCATATCGATCACGCCGGCCTGCTGCCGCGACTGACGGCGCTGGGCTATGCCGGCACCATATGGTGCACGCCGCAGACCGCCGACCTCTTGCGCCCGATGCTGGCCGACAGCGGGCGCATCCACGAATATGAGGCCGAACGGCGCAACCGCCGGCGGGACCGCGCCGGCGACGAGCCGATCACGCCGACCTATACCGAGGCCGATGCGCTGGCCGCCGTGGCGCTGGCACGGCCGGTCGCCCTGGAGGCATGGTTCGAACCTGCGCCCGGCCTGCGGGCGCGACTATGGAATGCCGGGCACATCCTGGGCGCCGCCTCGGTGGAACTGGAGGCCGACGGCGTGCGGCTGCTGTTCTCTGGCGACCTCGGGCCCGACAACAAGACTTTCCTTCCCAATCCAGAAACGGCGAAGGGTTTCGATCATGTCGTGTGCGAGGCGACCTATGGTGACACCAGCCGCGAGAAGGTGACGCTGCACCAGCGCCGCCGCCATTTGGCCGAGGAAATCAACACGGCCCTGGCAGCGGGCGGCAATCTCGTGATCCCGGCCTTTGCGCTGGAACGCACGCAGGAACTGCTGCTCGACATCGCCATGCTGTCGAAGGCCGGCGCCATCGGCAACGCGCAGCTGTTCGTGGACAGTCCGCTCGCCAACCGCGTGACCGAGGTGTTCCGCGCCCATGTGGGCGAACTGGAAGACACCGGCGGCCGCGACGTGTTCGCTCACCCGGCCATCCACACCACCCAGAGCGCGCTCGATTCCATGCGGCTGAACAGCGTTTCAGGCGCGATCATCATCGCGGCGTCGGGCATGTGCGAGGCCGGGCGCATCCGCCATCACCTCGTCCACAATCTGCCGCGGCGCGATTCGACCATCCTGTTCGTGGGCTTCCAGGCGCAAGGTTCGCTGGGCCGGGTTATCCTTGACGGCGCCCAGCGCGTGCGCATCTCCGGCCGTGACATCGCGGTGCGATCCGGGATCCGCCAGATCAGCAGCTATTCCGCCCATGCGGACAGGAACGAACTGCTCGACTGGATCACGGCCGCCGGCCCGATCGCGGGCAGCCTGTTTCTTGATCATGGCGAGCAGGATGCCATCGATGTGCTTGCCGCCGAGGCCCGGACCCGAAATCTGGCCACCAGCATCATCACGCCGGAGATGGGCGACTGCTATCGCCTCGCCCCCGGCAAACCGGCCAGACGCATTCGGCGCGGGGCACAGTCGCGGCGGAGCGCCGTGGGCCGAGACTGGCAGAATGACTATGCCGAACTGGCCACTGGCCTGAAGCGCCGGCTGGCAGCCATCGAAGATGACCGCGCCCGCAGCCGCGCCATTGCCCGCATGCGGCGAGTTCTGGATGACTATGATCGGAACCGAAAGCGTCATTCGTGAACGCAAATCTTCAATGATCTTACCATCGTGCCGCGCTTCGCAGTCGTGAGAGCATCATCCCAAGCCGGCTGAGGGGTTGGCGGCTCCAGCATCACCAACAGCGGCAGCACCGGCCGGATCTCCACCTGCGGTCGCGCGCTGATGACCAGCATCGGCAGCGTTGCCTTGGGCTGTGGCGGTTTCGATCTCGTGCGGCTCGATTCCGGCACCGCGCCCGTGCAGACGCTGGGCTCGTTCACCAGCTTCGAACAGCCCGTGCAGGTCAGCCGCCTTGCCGGCAATGGCGCCGGCCTTGTCTACCAGGGCCAGCAGCCTGGCAGCAGCGGCGTGGACGTCGATGCGGGGCTGGTGCCGGCGCACAGTCCCCTTGCCTTCACCGCCGGTTATCGCCGCAGCACCCTGCTGCAGCGCCATGACGACGGAGCCGAGGTGGGTATGCGCCTGCGCTTCTGAAGCGGGCTTGGCGGCCCGACAGTTTTTCTTCGTCGCACGTGATGGCCGCTGCGGTCAAAACAGGCGGCGAAGGAGAGCCGCCATGAGCCAGATCCGCAGCGAAGTGACCGCCGCCAATGCCGCCTATGCGGCCGATTTTGGTGACAAGGGTGCCCTCGCCCTGCCGCCGGCGCGCGGCTTCGCCATCCTCACCTGCATGGATGCCCGGCTGGATCCCGCAAGATATGCCGGCCTCGCCGAAGGTGATGCCCACGTGATCCGCAATGCCGGCGGGCGGGCGAGCGACGATGCCATCCGCTCGCTGGTGATCTCGCACAAGCTGCTGGGCACGAAGGAATGGTTTGTCATCCATCACACCGATTGCGGGATGGAGCTGTTCGACGGGCCGACAATGGCCACATTGCTGGAAACCAGCCGGGCGACCGCGACCTTCGACGGCACGACCTGGGCCAACACCCAGGCCGAAGGCGGCAGCACCGAAGGCTGGCACATCGCCTGGCTGACCTTCCGCGATCTGGCGCAGAGCGTGCGGGACGACGTGGCGCGCATCCGCTCGCACCCCCTCACCCCGGACGGCATCCCGGTGCACGGCTTCATCTATGACGTGAAGAGCGGGCGGCTGCTGCCGGTGGATTGAGCCTTCACCCGCCGCACGCAGCGAAAGCCGATGTGGGTGGTGGCGGTGTCGATCATTTCGGGAAAGCGCGCCGCCGGGCGATAGCGCTGGCAATGGTTGGGGGCGCACAGGTGCGACCCACCCTTGAGCACCTTGCGGCCGATCTTCACGTGCCGCATGGCCGGGTCATAGCTGCCCCACTGGCTGCCGCCGCGCGGGTTCTCCAGTGTGCAGCAGGCCTCTGGGTGCGTCTTGCGCCGCGCCTTCGGCCGTTCCTCCCACCAGTCCTGCGTCCATTCCCAGACATTGCCGATCATGTCGTAAAGGCCATGGCCATTGGGCGGGAAACTGCGCACGGGTGACGTGCCCGCCCAGCCATCGTCGGCCGTGTTGTGATGTGGGAACAGGCCTTGCCATGTGTTGGCCATGTGGCGGCCCTGCGGCGCAAGCTCGTCCCCCCAGGCAAACGCCCTGCCCTCCAGCCCGCCGCGCGCGGCATATTCATGCTCGGCCTCGGTAGGCAGCGCCTTGCCGGCCCAGCGCGCATAGGCTTCGGCATCGGCGTGCGCGACCTGCACCACCGGATGCTCCATCAGTCCCAGCGCCTCCACATCCTGCGCCTCCCCATCCCGTCCTGGCCCGAACGGCTGCCGCCAGCTGGCCCCCTGCACCCAGCGCCACCACAGGTCGGGCCGGTCCAGCGGCACCGGGCCGGGTGGGGCGACAAACACCAGCGAGCCTGGCACCGCCAGTGCCGGGTCCATGCCGGGGTAATCCTTGGGATTGGGAGCCACTTCAGCCACGGTGACATGGCCCGTTGCCGCCACGAAACGGGCGAAATCGCGGTTGGTTACCGGCGTCTCGTCGATCCAGAAGCCATCCACGGCCACCCGGCGCAGGGGTGCCTCTTCCGGATAATGATCCGCCGATCCCATGGTGAAGCTGCCACCGGGGATGAAGACCATGCCGGCCGGGCCATCAGCCTGCATCATATAGGGTCTTCGTGCTGGTGTAGAAATCGGCCGCCGCAAAGCCCTGCTCGCGCGGGCCGTGGCTCGATCCGCGCACCCCGCCGAAAGGCACGTGATAATCGACGCCAGCGGTCGGCAGGTTGACCATCACCATGCCGGCCCGCACCCGGCGGCGGAAATCGCGGGCCTTGTCGTGCTGGTTGGTGACGATGCCGGCAGAGAGGCCGAATTCGCCTGCATTGGCCACCGCCAGTGCCGTTTCGTAATCCGGCACCCGGATGGTGGCGACCAGCGGCCCGAACACCTCCTCGCAGTTGATCCGCATGGCCGGATCCGTGTCGGCGATCAGGGTGGGCGCCATGTACCAGCCGGGATGCGCGCGCTCCAGCCGGCCACCGCCGCACACCAGCCGCCCGCCCTCGCCCACCGCGATCCGCACATAATCAAGGTTGCGCGCCAGCTGCGCCTCGCTGTTGGCCGGGCCCACCTGGGTGGCGGGATCCAGCGCGTGGCCGACCACCAGCGCATCGGCCCGTTCGGCGAGGCGGGTCACAAAGGCGTCGTGGATCGCATCCTCCACGATCACCCGGCTCGATGCCGTGCAGCGCTGGCCGGTCTGGAAGAAGCCGCCATCCAGCGCGATGGCCACGGCGCGATCAAGATCGGCGTCGGCCAGCACAACGAGCGGGTTCTTGCCGCCCATTTCCAGCTGCACCCGTGCCCGCCGCGCCGCGGTGGCCGCGATCACCGTCTGCCCGGTGGCCTGCGAGCCGGTGAACGACACCGCATCGACGCGCGCATGCGCCGCCAGCGCCGCCCCGGCGCCGCCGGCACCGAGAACGAGGTTGAACACGCCTGCCGGCGCACCGCAGTCGGCGATGATGGATGCCAGCGCGTGCGCCATGGCCGGCGCGGTCTCGGCCGGCTTCAGCACCACCGTGTTGCCGAAGGCAAGCGCCGGCGCTGCCTTCCAGGCTGGAATGGCGATGGGGAAGTTCCACGGCGTGATGAGGCCCACCACGCCCACGGCTTCCTGGTGGGTGCGCACCTCCACCCCCGGCCGGGTCGAGGCCAGCGTGCGGCCATGGAGGCGCAGCGCCTCGCCGGCGAAATAGCGGAAGATGCGCGCCGCCCGCAGCACCTCGCCAGTGCCCTCGGCGCGGGTCTTGCCCTCCTCGCGCGCCAGCAGTTCACCGAGTTCGCCAGCGCGCGCGAACAGCCTTGCCGCCACGGCCTCCAGCAGATCAGCCCGCATCTCAGGCGAGGCTGCGGCCCAGGCCGACTGGGCGGCGGCAGCCGCAGCCACGGCGGCATCGACGATCTCGCTGCCGGCGTCGGGAAACCGTGCCACGGAATCGCGCGTGTCCGACGGGTTGCGGCGTTCCAGCACCGGGGCGCCCGTGACCGCTGCGCCATTGATGAGGTGGGTGAGCTCCATCGATTGTCTCCGCCGCCACGCCCCCGGCACACCCCCAGCACACCCGCTGCACGGCGGATGGTGACAGGGCGCCCATGGGCAATTAGCGTTGCATGTCGTCTATAGGATGATTGGGAGGGGGTTGAACATGGCGAAGCCGTCAGTTCTGTGGCGCGGGGTCTATCCGGCCGCCACGACCCAGTTTGCGCCCGATGGCAGTGTCGATATCGCGGCCACGCAGGCCGGGCTGGTGGCGCTGGTCGACGACGGCGTCGACGGCCTGGTGCTGCTGGGTACCTGCGGTGAGAACAACTCGCTGGAGCGCGAGGAAAAACTCGCCGTGCTCAAAGCCGGCGTCGATGCCGTGGGCAAGACCGGGGGCGGGCGCGTACCGATCATCACCGGCGTGTCCGAACTGACGACCCGGCGCGCGGTGGATTTCGCCCGCGCGGCGCAGGAAATCGGTGTCGATGGCCTGATGCTGCTGCCGGCGATGGTCTATGTCCCCACGCCGGCCGAACTGCTGCATCATTTCCGCGCCGTGGCCGAGGCGGTCACCCTGCCGATCATGCTCTACAACAACCCGCCGGCCTATCGGGTGAGCATCGGCTTTGACGTGCTGGATGCGCTGGTTGACGTGCCCAATATCGTCGCTATCAAGGAAAGCGCACCCGATCCGCGCCGCTTCACCGATGTCATCAACCGCTATGGCGATCGCTACACGGTGATGGCCGGGCTGGATGACGTGGCGCTGGAAGGCCTGCTGCTGGGCGCATCGGGCTGGGTGTCGGGCCTTACGTCTGCCTTCCCCCGGGAATCGGTCGCGCTGGTCAGGGCTGCCAACACCGGCGACTGGGAAGCCGCGCGGCGCATCTATCGCTGGTTCATGCCGCTCCTGCACCTCGATGCCGATCATGATCTCGTGCAGTCGATCAAGCTGGCCGAACAGATGATGGGCCGCGGATCGGAACGGGTGCGCCCGCCGCGCCTGCCGCTGGCCGGCGCCCGCCGGGCCGAGGTGGAAGCCATGGTGCGAACCGCCGCACAGACACGCCCGCAGCTGTGATGCGCCACACGTTCTTCTGTATCGATGGCCACACGGCCGGCAATCCGGTGCGGCTGGTGGCGGGCGGTGCGCCGCTGCTGCGCGGGCGCTCCATGGCACAGCGGCGGCTGGACTTCCTGGAGCGGTTCGACTGGATCCGCACCGGCCTGTGCTTCGAGCCGCGCGGTCACGACATGATGTCGGGCGGCTTCCTCTATCCGCCCTGCGGCGAGGCGGATGCGGCCATCCTGTTCATCGAGACGAGTGGCTGTCTGCCGATGTGCGGCCATGGCACGATCGGGATCATCACCTTCGGCCTTGAACATGGCCTGATCCAGCCGCGCTCCCCGGGCCAGTTGGTGATCGAGGTGCCGGCCGGCGTGCTGGACATCAGCTATGCATGCGATGCCCAGCGGGTGACGTCGGTGCGGATCCGCAATGTCGCGTCCTACCTGGCCATGCAGGGCATCCGGATCGATGTGCCCGGCCTCGGGCCGCTCAGCATCGACATCGCCTATGGCGGCAATTTCTATGCGATCATCGAGCCGCAGGGTGGCTACACGGGGCTGGAGCCCATGGGCGCAGCCCGCCTGATCGATCACAGCCGCGCCATCCGCGCCATGCTGCGCGAGTTGGTGGAGCCAATCCACCCCGAGGAGCCCAGCATCCGCGGCGTCACCCACGTGCTGTGGGCCGACACGCCCAAGGGCGATGGCGGCGATGGCCGCAACGCCGTCTTCTATGGCGAGCGCGCCATCGATCGCAGCCCGTGCGGCACCGGCACCTCGGCGCGGCTGGCGCAGTTGGCCGCCACCGGAAGGCTCAGGGTGGGGGACAAGTTCGTCCACGAAAGCTACATCGGGAGCCGCTTCATCGGCCGGGTGGAGGCCGCCACCATGCTGGGCGGCCAGCCGGCCATCATTCCCTCCATCGAGGGATCGGCCATCGCCACTGGCTTCAACACCATCTGGATCGACCGCGAAGACCCGTTCTGGGCGGGTTTCACGGTCTCCTGAGCCTCAGCGCTGCATCTGTGCAGCATCAACGCAGCATCAGTCCCCCATCGATGGCCAGGCTCTGCCCGGTGATGTAGCTGGCGGCCGGGCTGGCGAGGAAAACGATGGCGTGCGCCACTTCCTCCGGTTCGCCCCAGCGCTGCATCGGAATGGCCTTCATCAGCCGCTTCTCGCGCTCCGGGTTCTGGCGAGCGCCCTCGGTCATCCGGGTTGCGATGAAGCCGGGTGCCACCAGGTTCACGCGCACGCCGTCCGTGGCCCACTTGTCCCCCAGCGCGCGGGTGAGGCCAAGCAGTCCGGCCTTGGAAGCGGTATAGGCCGGGGTCTCCTTCAGGGCGAGGAAGCTGGCAAGGCTGCCGACATTGACGATGCTACCCTTGGTTTCCTTCAGCAGCGGGTGCAGCCGCACCGACAGGTCCATGACCGCGTTGAGGTTGGTGTCGATGACATGCTCGAATTCCTCCTGCTCATATTCGCGGGCCGAGCCGCGGCCGGCATTGTTCACCAGCACGTCGAGATGATCGAAATGGGCCGCGACCTCGGCCCGCGCCTCCGGCCAGGTGAGATCGGCCTGGATATAGGCGGCGCCATCGGGCGGATTGTCATAGCAGCTGACATGGCTGCGGGTGCCGGTGACCGTCACCTTCGCGCCCAGGCGCAGGAACTGTTCGGCCACCGCCTTGCCGATCCCTTGCGTGCCGCCGGTGACCAGCACGCTTCGGCCCCGCGCCCAGCTTGCGCCATTCAGGCCGTTCATGCCGAAAGCCCTCCATCGATGACCAGCGAGGTGCCGGTGACATAGCGCGCCGCCTCCGACGCGAGGAACAGGATCGGGCCGGCGATGTCATCGGGCTCGCCAATGCGGCCCAGCGGCACCTGCCGCTCGGTGGCGGCCAGCCGCTCCGGATGTTCCCAGGTGATCGCCGTCATCTTCGAGCGCACGAGGCCCGGCGCCACCAGATTGACCCTGATCCCCTCCCCGCCCAGCGCTTGCGCGAGGGTGCGGGTAAGCGTGAGCAATCCGCCCTTGCTGGCCGAATAGGCCGGCTGGCCGATGGTGCCCTTGAAGCTGGCAACACTGCCCACGAAAATGATGCTGCCTTGTGCCGCGGCCAGCGCGCTGCGGAACCGCATCGCCAGCGCCATTGGGCCAGTGAGATTGGTCGCCAGCACATCGGCAAAGGTTTCGGGGACGAACTCGGCTCGCCGGTAGGCAACCTTGGCGCCAGAGATGACAAGCACGTCGAGCCGGTCGATGCGAGGATCAAAGGCAGCCACGGCGGCCAGGTCGCCCTGGTCGAGCCGGTGATATTCGAGGCCCTCCAGATCGCCATCGGTGCCGGCGTAATCGGCGGGGCCAGCGCGGGTGCCGGTGACGATGACGCGCGCGCCTTCGGCCAGGAAGCCCCGCGCCGCGGCATTGCCGATGCCGGTCGATCCCCCTGTCACAAGCACGGTCTTGCCGGTGAACTGGCCCAACTTCACTCTCCCCCGATCGTTGGAAAGGATTTCAGCCATGGCGCTTCTTTCGGGCAAGGTCGCGATTGTGACAGGCGGCGGGCGCGGGCTGGGCCGATGCCATGCCCTGGCGCTGGCTGCCCATGGTGCGGCCGTGGTGGTGAACGATCTGGGCGGGTCGGTAACCGGCAGCGCCCCTGACAAAAAGGGGGAGGATGCCGCCAGCGCCGTGGTCGCCGAAATCACCGCCGCCGGCGGCCGCGCGGTGGCCAATCACGCCAGCGTGGCCGACTGGGCCGGCGCAGAATCGATCATCAACGACGCCGTGGCGGCCTTCGGCGGGCTCGATATCGTGGTCAACAATGCGGGGATCAACCGGCCCGCCAGCCTGATCGCGCTGACCGAGGCCGATTATGACCTTGAAACCGCCGTGCATCTGAAGGGCACCACGGCAGTGGTGCATCACGCCGCCGCGCTGTGGGCCCGCCAGGGCCGGCGGGACGCCCGGGCCATCATCAACACCACGTCCCCGGTTGGCGTCCACCCGATGCCCGACGGTGGCCCCTATTGCGCGGCCAAGGCCGGCATTGCCGCCCTCACCGTGGTGGCCGCGCAGGAACTGGCGCATCTTGGGGTGCGCGCCAACGCCATTGCACCTGCCGCGCGCACCCGCATGGTGATGGCCAGCCCCAGTGTGGACCAGCAGATGCCCCAACCGTCCGCCGCGTCCGACGGCTTTGATCGCCACCTGCCGGAGCATGTCTCGCCGCTCGTCGTCTATCTCGCCTCGCCACTGAACCGCTTCACGGGGCGCATCTTCGGCGCCGAAGGGCCAGACGTGGCGCTCTATCAGCCGTGGAGCGCCGATTGGCTGGTGACCGGCAAGGGCCACTGGGACGTGCCCGCCTTGGCCGATGCGCTGTCCGCCTTGCCCGATCAGGCGCCGATCCGTGCCTTCTATCCCGGTGGGCGCATCGAGACGGTGATCCCGCCCAACCGCACCCTCAAAGCGCTGAGGAGCTGAACCGCAGCGCTATTGCGCGAGGACAGGCTGCTTTGGTTCCATGACCGTGCGGGCGTCCGTCCGGCCCGTCCACAAGAGGCGCATCGGCGCAAATGGTTCGATCAGCAGGACGTGCACGAGGGCCATGATCGGCGGCACAACCAGGACCACCAGGGGATAGACGAGGCGTGTCGAGCCCAGCCAGGGCTGGACCAGCAGCGCCACGGCATAAACGGCGGGGAGATGAAAGATATAGAAGCTCAAGGCCATGTTGGTGCCCAGGCGCAGCAGCGGACTTGGGCGTTGGAACAGATACAGCGCCAGTCGCATCAGCGCGGCGATGATGAAGACGGTCAACATGCCGCGCGGTACCCACGAGACGGCCTGCGCCAGCTGCGCCAGCGTGGTCGCCTTTTCGCCTGCCGCCCCTGACAGGGCCCAATAGGCAGCACCTGCCAGCACCACGCCAGCCACGATCGGCGCCCACGCGGTTCGTTCAAGCGTTGCCATGATCCCGGGTCGCAGCCAGGCCAGCAAGCCGACGCAAAAGAACGGCAGATAGGAAAAGGCCGACTTGACCGGGAATTCCAGAGGCGTCGCCTCAAGCAATGGCAGCCCAAGGCCGTGCCAGGCAGCGCGCATGGCCAATTGGCCAAGTCCGACCAGGGCCGCCAGCAGCCACAGCCGGGCAACAACCGGCTGCCGTTCCACCCAGCCGGCCATCCTCTGCACAAGGCCCAGTCGAAGCACGGCAATCAGCAGGGGCACCAGCGCCGAATAGACACAGAGCACGGCCAGGAACCACATGTGGGAATGCCAGCTGATCATTGCCGCGGCGGAAAAATAGGGTGGGCCCGACAGGATGAAGGTCTTGAAGTCGATCGGGCCTTCGTGCCATCGCCAGACGAGCCAGTTCGCCACGGGCACCACCAGCAGGAGGGCCGCGACAAGGGGCACCGCCAATTGCCGCAGGCGGTTCCGGAAATAGCCCAGCCAGTCGGAACGGAGCCACACCATTGCGGAAAAGAAGCCGGCAACCACGAAGAAGCAGGCCATGCGGAACAGATCGCTGGCGCCGCGAATGCCATTGAAGAACCAGTCACTGCCATCGTCAAGAGCGGCGGCGTGGCCGAACACGCCCATCAGCATCATCGATGCCCGCAGCGCGTCGAGATGATAGAGCCGTGCCAGCCGCGGCCTGACGCCCGGCGCCGCCCCGTCAGCTGCTGCGTTTTGCTCCATCGCCAACCACTCTTGCCGCGACCGCCATGGCTGGAGCCCAGCACCAGCGACCATGGCGATGGGTCGCATCGGGCATGCATCCTGTCAAGCATGGCCCCGGATGGCTGCAGCAGCCGGTCGCCGGCTCGCCTCGCACCTGCAACAGTTACGCCGCGGCTCGGCCATGCTATGCACGGTCCATGTTTCTGACCTTCCTCGAAGAGCTTCGCGCCGCGAAGATCCCCGCCTCCATGAAGGAGCATCTGGTGCTGCTGGAGGCACTGAAGAGCGACGCCATCGATTTCTCGATCACCGATTTCTATTATCTGGCGCGCGCCACCTATGTGAAGGACGAAGGCCTGCTCGACCGGTTCGACATGGTGTTCGCCAAGGTCTTCAAGGGGATCGAGCCAACGCTTGAGACCGGCGAGACGGAGATACCGGCCGAATGGCTGAAGGCGCTGGCGGAGCTGAACCTCAGCCCCGAGGAGATGGCCGAGCTGGAGAAGATGGGCTGGGACAAGCTCATGGAAACCCTCCAGAAGCGGCTGGAAGAACAGAAGAAGCGCCACGAGGGCGGCAACAAGTGGATCGGCACCGCCGGCAAGTCCCCGTTCGGCGCGCAGGGCTCCAACCCGGAAGGGGTGCGCATCGGCCAGAAGGATGGCCGCAAGCAGAGCGCCGTCAAGGTCTGGGACAAGCGCGAGTTCCGTAACCTCGATTCAACCGTCGAGCTGGGCACCCGCAACATCAAGGTGGCACTGCGGCGCCTGCGCCGTTTCGCCCGCGAGGGCGCCGCTGACGAGCTTGATCTCGACTCCACCATCCGCGGCACCGCCAAGCAGGGCTGGCTCGACATCGTGATGCGCCCGGAACGGCACAATGCGGTCAAATTGCTGCTGATGCTCGACATCGGCGGCTCGATGGACCCGCATATCAAGCTGTGCGAGGAGCTGTTTTCCGCCGCCAGGTCAGAGTTCAAGCACCTGGAATTCTTCTATTTTCACAATTGCGTCTATGAAAGCGTGTGGAAGGACAACAAGCGGCGCTGGTCGGAGCGCACGCCGATGATGGAGATCCTCCACAAGTTCCCGCACGACTACAAGCTGGTGTTCGTCGGCGACGCCTCGATGAGCCCCTACGAGATCACCTATGCCGGCGGCAGCACCGAGCATTGGAACGAGGAACCGGGCGAGGCGTGGCTGCGCCGGACGCTCGATGTCTATCACTCGTCCATCTGGCTCAACCCGATCCCCGAGAAGCATTGGGAAAACGGCCAGTCGATCCGCATGATCAAGGAGATCATGAACGACCGGATGTTCCCGCTGACGCTGGACGGCCTTGATCGCGGGATGCGGGAGTTGAGCCGCAAGAAGTGAGCTTCGGGAAGCCGCCTTGTTTTCCCGCATTCCCTGTGTGCGTGGTGGCCCTGTAAGGAGGCGGCCACATGCCAACGTTGTTCCGCGAGTCAAATCGCCGTTATGTCATCTTCACCAACGATCATCCGCCGCCACACGTGCATGTGAAGGCGCCGGGCTGCGAATGTCGGGTGAGGATCATGGATGCAGCGATCATCGACAGCGTCGGGTTCACAGGGCGCGAACTTCGCGATATTGTGTCTCGTCGAGCGCCACGCGGCCAGCTTCAAGGCAACATGGGATGGCATCTTTACCGAAGATTGAGGACGCACGGGCACGCGCCGTTCGCTTTGACGGCGACCATCTGGTGGTGGACCTTGTGGACGGACGCGCCATTGCCACGCCCCTGGCATGGTATCCCCGCCTTCGTCGGGCCACGGCAGCACAACGCGCCAACTGGGTGATTGATGGCGCGGCCTGGGGCATCCACTGGCCCGACGTGGATGAAGACCTGAGCGTTGAAGGCATGTTGCGCGGAATCCCAGCGCCCAACTGGCAACAGCAAGACTAATCTCACCGACCATAGGCCGGCGCTGACCCCGCCCTGCCTTACTTGCCGCCAGCGGCTTCCAGCGCCTGCAGCTTCTTCGCCTGACTGCCGACATAGGCGCGCACCGCTTCCACCTGCGCCGGCGTGTACCAGCGCGAAAAGGCGATCATGCCATTGGCCTTCAGGGCGCCATCGTGGACCACCGCCTTCCAGGCTTCGGCATCGGTCAGCACCGCCGAGCGCCTGAGATCAGGCAGGATGCCCGACGCATGGGCATCGGGGCCATGGCAGAAGGCGCAATTGACGCTGTAGATCTTGCCGCCTTCGGACACCTGCTCCGCGGTGAAGGCATCACCGGGCGGATTGGCAGCGGCGAACACCGGCTCGGTTGCCTTGGGCAGCGCCTTCCTGCCGCCCAGCTTGAACACCAGCACGCGGCCATTCCTTGCCTCGCGCGGGTCTTCAAAAGCGCTGGTCAGCGGATAGGCACCGCCATAGCCGGCCATCACCGCCACATATTGCTCACCCTTGACGCTGTAGCTGATCGGCGGCGCGATGATGCCTGTCTGGGCATTGAAGCTCCACAATTTCGTGCCGGTGCTGGCATTGAAGGCCTGCAGATCACCGGCGCCATTGCCCTGGAACACCAGATTGCCCGCCGTGGCCAGCGTGCCGCCATTCCACGGGCCATCATAGGTCACGTCCCACGCCGGCTTCTGCGCCACCGGGTCCCAGGCGATCAGCTTGCCTTTCAGCGCCGCCTTGATCGCCTTGAACTGCGCGCGGTCATCCGGAACCGAGCCCGGGTCAAGCTGGATGCCCAGGTTCCAGGCCCCCTCGCGGCGTTCGAAGCCGGCCTCGTTCTGGTAGAATTGCGGGATTTCCTGCGCCGGAAGATAGACAAGGCCGGTGCGCGGCGAATAGCTCATCGGATGCCAGTTGTGGGCGCCCAGCGGGGACGGCATCACCAGCACGCCGGCCTTCTGGAAGCGCGCCTCGGGCACCTCGATCGGGCGGCCGGTCGCCATGTCGACCCCCGTCGCCCAGGTCTGGGTGCCAAAGCTCTTTGCCGAGATGAGCTGGCCGTTGGCACGGTCGATCACGTAGAAGAAGCCATTCTTGGGCGCCTGCATGAGGACCTTGCGGGGACGCCCATCGAGCATCAGCGTCGAAAGGATGATCGGCTGGGTCGCGGTATAGTCCCAGGTCTCGCCCGGCGTCGTCTGGTAGTGCCACAGATATTCACCGCTGTCGGGCTTCAGGGCGACGATCGAGGACAGGAACAGATTGTCGCCCTTCCCTTCAGACCGGATCATGTGATTCCATGGGGAGCCATTGCCGACCCCGATGTAGAGCTGGTCCAGCTCCTGATCATAGACGATGGCATCCCAGGCGGTGCCGCCGCCGCCGCCCTTCCAGTATTCGCCGAACCAGGTGCCCTTCGCCTTGGCGGCCAGCACGCTGTCGGACACCTCGCCATCAGGGCCGTTCGCGGGGTTGCCGGGCACGGTGTAGAAGCGCCACGCCTTCTTGCCGGTGGCAGCATCATAGGCGGTGACATAGCCGCGCACACCCAGTTCGGCGCCGCCGTTGCCGATGATCACCAGCCCCTTCACCACGCGCGGCGCGCCGGTGATCGTGTAGGGCGCCTTGACGTCGATGAAGGTCTGGGTGGACCATTTCACCTTGCCGGTGGCCGCATCCAGCGCGATCAGCCGACCGTCCAGCGCCGCCACGAACACCATGCCATTCCACACCGCGACGCCGCGATTGACGACATCGCAGCAGGCGCTGTGCCCGCGTGCCTTGTCCACCTTCGGATCATAATGCCACTTCACCCGGCCGGTGACGGCATCCAGCGCCATCACGTTGGACCAGCTGGTGGTGGTGTACATGGTGCCATCGACGACGATCGGCGTCGCTTCCTGGCCGCGATTGGTGGGCAGATCAGCATACCAGGCGAGGCCAAGCTCGCTCACGTTGTCGGCGGTGATCTGGGTGAGATCGGCAAAGCGCTGTTCGAAATAGCTGCCGCCGTGGGTCATCCAGTTGCCCGGCTCGCCGCGCGCATTGGCCAGCCGCTGGGCATCCACGCCGCGCACGCCGCTGCCCGGCCCGCCCGACACCGCCAGACCGGCCATCATCGTGCCGGCCAGAAGCGCTGCTGCCGCCTTCGTGAACATCTTCATGCCATCCTCCCCAGAATGTGCGGGGCAGACTATGGCAGCACCGGCAAAGCGCAAACCGTTGATTGTCGCAGGCGCGCCAACTTGCCTCCCTCAGGCCGGCACCGGCAGGCTGGTGACCCAGGCATTGAACGCCACCACCAGCGCCGCCACCATCATCAGCACCGCCTTCACCCGGTTGCCGCCGGGCTGGCGCCAAAGCCAGAGCCCACCCAGCAGCAGGGACAGGGCGGCAACCAGGGCAAGGCCGGCCAGCGGCGTCATGCCAGCACCTTGGTGATGGCGGCCTGCCACTGCGCGCGGCGGCCGGCGCGGGTGGCGGCATCGCTGGCCGGGTGGAAGCTGCGATCGGCGGCCGCCATGGCGGCGGCTGCAGCCGGCAGATCGGCGAACAGGCCGGCGCCGACACCGGCCAGCATCGCGGCCCCCAGCGCCGTCGTCTCGATGACGCGCGGGCGTTCCACCACCAGGCCCAGACTGTCGGCCAGGTCCTGACACAGCCAGTTGTTGGCCACCATGCCGCCATCGACGCGCAGCCGCGCTGCCGGCACGCCATCGGCGGCCAGCGCGTCGACCAGATCGGCGGTCTGCTGGCCCTGAGCCTCCAATGCGGCGCGGACAATGTGGGCGCGCGTGGTGCCCCCCGACAGGCCGCAGATCAGGCCGCGCGCCTCGGGCGCCCAGTGCGGCGCCCCCAGCCCGGCCAGTGCCGGCACGAAGCTGACGCCGCCCGTGTCGGGCACGCTCTGCGCCAGCCCTTCACTTTCAGCGCTGTCGACAATGAGGCCGAGCCCGTCGCGCAGCCACTGGATGGCCGAACCGGCGACGAAGATCGCTCCTTCCAGCGCATAGGCCGGGGTGCCGCCCAGCCGCCAGGCCACGGTGGACAGCAGGCGATTGCGGGAGACCGGAACCGCAGCCCCGGCATGGGCGAGCAGGAAGCAGCCGGTGCCATAAGTGGCCTTGAGGGCGCCCGGCGTCAGGCAGCCCTGGCCGATGGCCGCGGCCTGCTGGTCCCCGGCCATGCCGGTGATCGGGATGGCGCGGCCACCCAGCTGCGCCATGGCGATCGGGCCGGCACAGTCGACAATGGCCGGCAGGGCGGCGGCCGGCACGCCGAACAGCTGAAGAAGGCCATCGTCCCACTGGCAGCTGGCCAGATCCATCAGCAGCGTGCGGCTGGCGTTGGTGGCGTCGGTGACGTGAACAGCATCGGGCGCCGCCCCGCCCGACAGGTGCCAGACCAGCCAGCTTTCGACCGTGCCCACCGCGAGCCGGCCATTGCGTGCCGCATCGGCCACCGCCGGCCAGTTGTCCAGCGCCCAGCGGATCTTGGTGGCGGAGAAATAGGGATCGAGCAGCAGGCCCGTTCTTGCCTGCACATCCGCTTCCAGGGCCGGCTCCTGCGCCTTGAGCGCGGCGCACATCCCGGCCGTGCGACGATCCTGCCAGACGATGGCCCGGGACAGGGGTTCGCCCGTGCTGCGATCCCAGAAGCAGATGGTCTCGCGCTGGTTGGTGATGCCGATGGCGGCGATGCGGCCGGCGCCAACTTCGGCAGCCACCGCGTCCAGCACGGCAAGTGACAGCGCCCTGATCTCGTCTGCATCATGCTCCACCCAGCCACTTGCCGGGTAATGCTGGGTGATGGGGCGCGCCGCGCTGGCGACGATCGCGCCTGATGGCGAGAAGGCAATGGCCCGGGTGGAGGTGGTGCCGGCATCCAGCACCAGCAGAAGCTGATCCGTCATGTCACCTTTCGTAGGGGCCCGAAGCCGGTTAGGGAAGCAGGATGAGCGGGGGTGATCAGCTTTTCGACCTGGCCATCATCGGCGCCGGCATCAATGGCGCCGGGATTGCCCGTGACGCGGCCGGGCGCGGCCTGTCGGTGGTGGTACTCGACGCGGGCGATGTGGGCGGCGCGACATCGTCGGCGTCCACCAAATTGATCCATGGTGGCCTGCGCTACCTTGAATTCTATGCATTCGGTCTCGTCAGGAAGGCATTGGCCGAGCGCGAGGTGCTGCTCGACATCGCGCCGCACATCAGCTGGCCGCAACCCTTCGTGCTGCCGCACGCGCCCGGAATGCGGCCACAATGGCAGTTGCGGCTGGGCACCTTTCTCTATGACCATCTGGCGCGGCGCCGCATCGTGCCGGGTTCGGCGCGCATCGATCTCAGGCAGGAACGCGCCGGGCGGGCGCTGAAGGCCGATTACCGCACCGCCTTCCGCTACTGGGATGGCTGGGTGGACGATGCCCGGCTGGTGGTCGAGAATCTGAAGGATGCCGCTGCCCGCGGCGCGCTGGTGCTGCCGCGCCACGCGGTCACCCGCGCCGATCGCCGCGACGGGTTGTGGAATCTCCTGTGCGGCAATGGCCGCCGGCTGGCCGCGCGCCGTCTGGTCAATGCGGCCGGGCCCTGGGCTGAAGATGTTGCCCGCCGGGTGATGGGATTGAACGACGCGCCGCCGCTGCGGCTGGTGCAGGGCAGCCATATCGTCACCCGCCGCGTGCATCTGGGGCGCGATGCCTTCATGCTGCAGCAACCCGATGGCCGCATCATCTTCGTACTGCCCTATGAGCGGGATTATTCGCTGATCGGCACCACCGAAGGCGACGTTCAGAGCCCGGGCGATGCGCAGGTGACCGATGCCGAGGTGGAGTATCTGCTGGCCGCCGCCAACCGTTACCTGCTGCGCCCCCTCACCCCCGAAGATGTGGTGCACCGTTTCGTCGGCGTGCGGCCGCTCATTCTGGAAGCCGGGAAGGACGACCCAGCAAGTTCCCGCGAGACCACCCGCGATTACCGGCTGGCAAACCATCAAGGGCTTGATGCGATGACCGTGGTGGGAGGCAAGATCACCACCTATCGCGTGCTGGCCGAGGACGTGATGCGCCGCGTCCTGCCAGGATCAAGGCCATGGACGGACAGCGCGCCGCTGCCCGGCGGCGCCATCGCCCGCGCACCCGGCGAGCATGGCCAGGCCGCCTTCCAGCGCTGGCTCGACCAGTTGCAGGCGCGCGAGGCGCATTATGACCCGGCCATCATCAAGCGCCTCGCCCACACGATCGGTGCGCCGACGGAAGGACTGCTGGCGGCTGGGCTGGGGCGCAACCTGGGCGGCATCTTCGAAGCCGAACTGGACTATTTTCGCAGCCATGAATGGGCCGGCAGCAGCGCCGACGTGCTGTGGCGCCGCACAAAGCTGGGCCTGCACCTCGATGCCGCGGCCCAGGTGGCGGTGGCACAGTGGTTCGGCGAAGACATTGGCAGCGTGCGCAAGATTGCTGGCGGGCACCGCTTTGCCAGACCAGCCATCGAGAACTGACGGCACAGCTGCGTAATTGCCCGTGCTTGTTCCCGCCGCGGCTCTGCGCCAGCATCCCGTGTGGGAGGACGGCGCCATGGCAGTGGCAGGGACAAGCGGCAAGCGGGCGCCAACGATCGCAGCGCTGACGCTGGACGATCTGAAATCCGCCCTTGCTGCCGGATGGGCCGATTATCGCGCGGCGCCGCAGTTCGGGATCTTCTTCGCAGGCATCTATGTGGCGGCCGGGATGGCGCTGGGCTGGGCGCTGTTCACCCGGAGCGCGGTGGCCTGGCTGGTACCGGCCGCTGCCGGCTTTCCCCTGCTGGCGCCCTTCTGCGCGGTGGGTCTCTATGACGTCAGCCGCCGACGAGAAGCGGGCCTGCCGCTGGCCTGGGGGCCGGTGCTTGGCGCGCTGCGCGGGCGCGGCGATGAACAGATACTGTCGATGGGCGTCATCATCTTCGTCGCCTTCGGCTTCTGGCTGATGATCGCCCATGCCATCTTCGCCATCTTCCTGTCCGACAGTGGCACCGAAAGCCTTGCCTTCCTGATGAGCGGCACCGGCATCGCCATGCTGGCGGTGGGCAGCGCGGTGGGCGCCTGCCTTGCGCTGGCCTTCTATGCCGTCACCGTGGTCAGCCTGCCGATGCTGGTCGATCGCGACGTGGATTTCATGACCGCGATCATCACCAGCCTGGCCTGCGTGCGCGACAATGGCCGGGTTCTGCTGGTCTGGGCCATGCTGATCGCCGCTACTCTGTTTCTCGCCATGCTGCCCGCCTTCCTTGGCCTGCTGTTGGCGCTGCCAATACTGGGTCATGCCACCTGGCATCTGTATCGCCGCGCCGTTCGGCACCCCGACTAGAGTGCGCCAGCCTCCCGCAGGCAATCGAGCATCACCTGCGCATCGATGTTGCCGCCCGACAGCGTGGCGATCACCGTCTTGCCGGCGACGTCCACCTTGCCCGCGAGCAGCGCCGCGAGCGTGACGGCCCCGCCCGGCTCCACCACCAGCTTCAGTTCGCGGAAGGCAAAGGCGACCGCGCGTGCCACCTCGGCCTCGCTCACGGCCACGCCGGTGGCGCCATGGTGTCTGAGCGTTGCAAAGGTGATCTCGGCCATGACCAGAGTCTGCAGCGCGTCACAGCGGGTCGGGCCGGGGCTTTCCACCGGCAATATGCGTCCGGCGGCAAGACTGCGGCAGACATCGTCATAGCCTTCAGGTTCGACCACCACGATGGGAAGCTGGCTGCCAGCAGCGAATCCTCCCGAAAGCCCGCCGCCGCCGCAGCAGACGAGCGCCAGATCGGCCGTCTCGCCGCGCGCCGCCAGATCCTCCACGGCCTCGAGGCCAGCCGTGCCCTGCCCGGCAATGATGAGCGGATCGGCAAAGGGCGGCACGATCAGGGCGCCCCTGGCCTCGGCGATGCGGGCGGCAATCGTCTCGCGGCTTTCAGTCAGCCGGTCGTAGAACACCACCTCTGCACCATCGGCGCGGGTGCGTTCCACCTTCAGCTTCGGGGCATCGGCCGGCATCACGATGGTCGCCGGCATCCCCAGCAGACGGGCCGCCCGCGCCACCCCTTGCGCATGATTGCCAGAGGAATAGGCCACCACCCCGCCCCCTCTGCCATCGGGCGGAATCGCCAGCAGCCGGTTCATGGCGCCGCGGAACTTGAAGCTGCCGGTGAGCTGCAGATTCTCCGGCTTCAACCACACGCGCCCACCACAGGCGGCATCCAGCGCCGGGCTGTTCAACAGGGGCGTGCGCACCGGCCAGCCGGACAGGCGTTCGGCCGCAGCCAGGACGTCGATATGCAGCACCGGGGAAGTCATTGAAAAAAAGCCCTTTCACCTAATTGCCACAAGCCTCGGCGACCCTTGCACAAGCTGTTGAAAGGCCAACGTAAAACCGACTTTTTCCCAGCCCTGACGTTGTAACAAATTTCTTCTTTACACGGGGGCCGTGAACCCATAACAAGCGCGTCCGCTGCCCCATGGGACTTCCACCGCAAGGCAGCTTTGGTGTCAATGCCGGCGATCGGCCGGATGGCCCCCGCAAGGGATCATCCAGTCAAGCGCGCAGCGGCGACATGCTTTGCCCACCCGGAGGTCCCTTGAGTTGTTCAAGCACCATAACGCGCTGGGGGTAGCGTTGTCCCTGCGTCCGACGCAGCCGGTCACCCTCGTCCGCCCGCACGCCGCTCGCCGCGCCGCCCGCTTCTTCATCGAGAAGTTTCCGGGCACGTCGATGTATGCCGTGAAGGCGAACCCCTCGCCTGATCTCATCCGCACCCTGTGGGATGCCGGCGTGACGCATTTCGACGTCGCCTCGATCGCAGAGGTGCGGCTGGTGCGCGATGTCGCCCCCCATGCCACGCTGTGCTTCATGCACCCGATCAAGGCGCCGGAGGCCATATCCGAAGCCTATCATGTGCATGGCGTGCGCGTGTTCAGCCTCGATTCGATCGAGGAGCTGGACAAGATCGTGGCTGCCACCGCACGCGATGGCGTGGCGGCGACCGATCTCACCCTGTGCGTGCGGCTGCGCGTGTCCTCCGCCCATTCCAAGCTCAGCCTTGCGTCCAAGTTCGGCGTGGCGGCCGATGACGCCGCGCCCGTGCTGATGGCGGCCCGCCAGGTGGCGGACGCGCTGGGCATCTGCTTCCATGTCGGCAGCCAGGCGATGAGCGCCCAGGCCTATGGCGATGCCATGGCCCAGGTGCGCGCCGCCATCGTGGCGGCGGGCGTGACGGTTGACATCGTCGATGTCGGCGGCGGCTTCCCGTCGGACTATCCCGGCATGGCCCCGGCGCCGCTGGAAACCTATTTCGAGGTGATCCACCGCGCCTTCGAAGCGCTGCCGATTTCCTATTCGGCCGAGCTGTGGTGCGAGCCGGGCCGGGCGCTGTGCGCCGAGTACAGCTCGGTGCTGGTGCGCGTCGAGGCCCGCAAGGACGACGTGCTGTACATCAACGACGGCGCCTATGGCGCGCTGTTCGATGCCGCGCACATCGACTGGCGCTTCCCGGTCCGCCTGGTCCGCGCCGAGCCGAGCCACACCCGCGACATGGAATTCAGCTTCTGGGGCCCCACCTGCGACGACATGGACTATATGCGCGGCCCCTTCGCGCTGCCGGCCGACGTGAAGGCCGGTGACTATGTCGAGATCGGCATGCTGGGTGCCTATGGCCAGGCCATGCGCACCGGTTTCAACGGCTTCACCGCCGGCGAGACGGTGATCGTGTCCGACGAACCGATGAGCAGCCTCTATGCTGTCACCGAAGAGTCGCCGGAGCGCGTTATCCAGTTGCGCAAGAACTGACGTTCAATGCCCCTGCCGCGCGGTTGCCCGTGCGGTTGCCCGCGCGGCAGGGGCGCCTACCCGCTCGGCGCCGGACTCCCCCGGCCGCGGGCGGCGTTTCCCTTCGGAAGCGCCGGGCCACCACACCCACGGGAGCCTTTCATGAGCGATACCCTCAACCACGTCGTCACCGAACTCAGCCCGGCCGAACGGCAACGCAAGGCCGAGCTGCTGTCGACGCTCGTCGAGCATATCGACATCACCAGCTTCGACGCCCGCCCGATCATCGACGGCATGGCCAAGATGAGCTTCACCTCGCGTGACCTCGCCCGCGCTTGCCGAATCTACAACCAGATGCTCGCCGATCCTGATTGCACCATCTTCCTTGTCATCGCTGGCTCGACCAGCGCCGGCGGCTGCATGGATCTTTACGCCGAGCTGGTGCGAAACAACATGGTCGATGGCATCGTCGCCACCGGCGCCTCCATCGTCGACATGGATTTCTTCGAAGGGCTTGGCCACAAGCATTATCAGGCCCTTGAGGTTCCGGATGACGATACGCTGCGCTCGCTGCTGATCGACCGCATCTACGACACCTATATCGACGAGGAAGCCCTGCAGGCGACCGACCACACCATCAATGCGATCGCGAACACGCTGGAACCGCGCGGCTATTCCAGCCGCGAATTCATCCGCGAGATGGGCAGATATCTGGTGGCGCACGGCAAGAAGGACAACAGCCTCGTCAAGCTCGCCTATGAGCATGATGTGCCGATCTTCTGCCCGGCCTTCGTCGACAGCTCGGCCGGCTTCGGCCTCGTCAAGCACCAGGTGGACCGCGCCAAGGCCGGCCAACCCTACATGATGCTGGATGCGATCGCCGATTTCCGCGAACTGACCGAGATCAAGATCAAGGCCGGCACCACTGGCCTGCTCATGATCGGCGGCGGCGTGCCGAAGAACTTCATCCAGGACACGGTGGTCTGCGCCGAAATCCTGGGCCACACGGACGTGGAAGTGCACAAGTACGCCGTGCAGATCACCGTGGCCGATGTGCGTGACGGTGCCTGTTCCTCGTCCACCCTTCAGGAGGCGGCGAGCTGGGGCAAGGTCAACACCGGCATCGAACAGATGGTGTTCGCCGAAGCCGGCAGCGTGATGCCGCTGCTGGCCAGCGACGCCTATCATCGCGGCCACTGGAAGACCCGCGCCAAGCGCGGCTGGGCCAAGCTGTTCGGCTGATGCCGAACGGGGGCCAAGCTGTTCGGCTGATGCCGAAACGGGGGCCAAGCTGTTCGCCTGATGCCGAACGGGGGCCAAGCTGTTCGGCTGATGCCGAAACGGGGGCCAAGCTGTTCGCCTGATTTGACAGGCCGCTGAAAAGCAAGGAACCCTCCCCGGCATCAACCGGGGAGGGTTTTTTCATGGCACAACCGATCCTGCTGCCGATGCTGGTGCTGGCCGGCTGGACGATGCTGGTGTGGGTATGGATGTACGCGACGCGCCTGCCGGCCATGGCCCGTGCCGGCATTGATGGCACCAGGCTCGTCGGCTCCACCGGCAAGGGACTGCGCGACCAGCTGGTCGCCGCCGGCGAGGAACGGGCCAGCTGGGTGGCCGACAATTACAACCACCTGATGGAACAGCCGACCATCTTCTATGCGACTGCGCTGGCCCTGGCGGTGATGGGGGAAGGCGGCAGCATCGCCGTCAATCTCGCCTGGGGCTATGCGGGCTTGCGGATCGCCCACAGCCTCGTGCAGATCCTGTCCAACCGGGTGCTGGTGCGCTTCGCCGTGTTCGCACTGGCCTCGCTGTGCCTGATCGGGTTGGTGCTGCTGGCGCTGTCGGTGGCGAGCAGCTGATCAGCACGCTTCGTATTTCCAGTGCAGCTTCTTGCCCTCGGCGGCCTGGGCCACCGTGGTTTCGATCCGGCGCGCGCGGGTGGCGGCCTGCCTGGCGCTGGTCACCCATTCCAGATATTCTCGGCGCGCACCGGGCGGAAATCCCGCAAAGGCGGCCGCGGCGGCCGGATTGGCAGCCAGCGCTGCCGCAAGATCATCGGGCATGGCGATTTCGGCCTTGGGCGGTGCCGCCGGCTTGCGCTTCGGCCCGCTCGCCGCCAACGCTGCCGCGGCCACCAGCCGGGCGTCCAGCACATCGGCTGGCGGCAGATCATCCGGGCTCACCAGCTTGCCCAGATTGCCCATTCCCTCGCCAGCGTCATCCGCACCATCCTCGATGCTGATGGCAACATGCGCCTTGAAACCGGCCATCAGGGCGAACTGCCGGCCGGCGAGCGTGAAGGCCGGCATCCCCCACTTGATGGTCTCATCGGCCTGCGGCACCGCCCGGTACACGGCGGCGCGCATGGCCACAAGGATGGGCTGGGCGAAGGGCTGCGCCTTCTCGATATAGGTGGTGACGCGATCATCCTGTGGCATGGCTGGCCCCTCCGCCGCATAGCCTAATCGCGTTCGAAGCGCGCCACCAGTTCGACATGGCTGGACCAGCGAAACTGCGCCACCGGCCACAGCGTGGTGAGCCGATAGCCGCCCTCCAGCAATATCCGCGCGTCCCGCCCGAACGTGCTCGGATTGCAGGACACGGCCACCACGACCGGCACCTGCGAAGCGGCAAGTGCGCGCGCCTGCGCCTCTGCCCCGGCGCGCGGCGGATCGAACACGACGGCGTCGAGGCCGTCGAGCGCCGTGCCCGCCAGCGGCCGGCGGAACAGGTCGCGATGCTCAACCTCAACACGGCGCCCGGCGCGGCGGGCAGCGACACCCAGCGCCATGATCGCGGGCCCGGCGGCATCGGCAGCCAGAACGCGAGACCGCGCGGACAGCGGCAGCGTGAAGGTGCCCAGCCCGCAAAACAGGTCCGCCACCAGGCTGGCGTCACCCACCGCCTCCAGCACAGCCGCCACCAGCGCTGCCTCCCCTTCCCGCGTCGCCTGCAGGAAGGGCGCCACTGGCAGCGCCACCAGGGCGCCGCCCATGGCCAGCACGGGCGGCCGGCGTTCGACCAGCGTGTCGATGCCGCCAGGCCCTTCCACCGACAGGCGCGCCAGATCGTGTTCCTGCGCGAACTCGGTCAGTGCCTCGATGGCCGCCAGGCCTTCAGCACTCACGTTGGCCAGCAGCAGGTCCACCCCCGTGTCGGTCAGGGTCAGCGCCGCACCGGCCCCCTGCCGATCACGCAACCGGGCCTTCAGCAGTGCCTTCAGCGGCGCCACCAACGCCATCAACTCTGGCGCCAGCAGCGGGCAGTCCCTGATATCGACCAGCGCATGCGTGCCCTCGCTGTGAAACCCGAGGCTGAGGCTGCCACCCCGCTTCAAGGCCTTGAGGCTGGCGCGGCGCCGGCTGCGCGGCGGCGACAGGGCGATGGGGCGGGTATCACCAGGCAAGCCAGCGGGCAGCACGCGGGCCAGCCGCTCGCGCACGAAATCGCCATAGGCGGCCTCGTCCACATGCTGCATCTGGCAACCGCCGCAGGCCGGATAATGGGCGCAGGCCGGTGCGGCGTGATGCGGGCCGGGAATGATGCGTGGCGGGTCATCGGCGAAATCCACCCGATCGCCCGGGGCGCTGAGCGGGACAAACTGGCCATCGGCGGTGACGCCGTCGCCGCGCGCCGCCAGCCGCACGATTTCGGCAAGCGCGCTCACAGGCTGGCCAGCAGGCTGTGCAGGACGGGCGGCAGCAGCGCCACCAGATCATCGGCAATGCCGCCCGGGCCCAGCTGCCGACCGGCTTCGCCGTGCAGCCACGCCGCTGCCTGTGCAGCCTCGAACGGTGCCAGCCCCTGGGCCAGCAAACCGGCCACCATCCCGGCCAGCACGTCCCCGCTGCCGGCTGTGGCCAGCCAGGAAGACGCGTGCGCGTTGATCGCCACCCGGCCATCGGGCGCGGCGATGATGCTGGCCGAGCCCTTCAACAGCACCACCGCGTCCACCTGCCGCGCCGCTGCCTGCACGGCCGCGATACGGTCATTGCCAATCGGCCCGAACAGCCGGGCAAACTCGCCCTCGTGCGGGGTCAGCACCGCTGGCGATCCGATCGGCCCGCCATCCAGCAACGCCAGCGCACCGGCATCGATGACCAGCGGGCGCGAGCCGCCCAGCAACCTGCGCAGCCAGTCCTTCGCGCGCGCGTCCGGTTCAAGGCCCGGTCCGATCAGGACGGCCTTCAACCTTCTGTCGGCCAGCAGTGGCCAGGCCGCCGCATCGGTCCGCCGCATCAGGGCCAGCGCCGGCAGGGAAGCGCCCTCCCCTGCAAGCGTCACCAGCCCGGCCCCAACGCGCAGCGCCGCAAGCCCGGCCAACGCCGCGGCACCGCCAAGGCCACCTTCCACCACAAGGGCGTGGCCACGCGCATATTTGTGCACGTCGTGCGGCAATGGCACGAGGCGCGGGCGCGCGGTGAGAGCGATCTGGCTGTTGACCGGAATGCCGATGTCGACCACCTCCAGCATACCGGTCAGCGCGCCGCCTGCTCCCAGCACATGGCCGGGCTTGGCGGCGGCAAAGCTGATGGTGCGCGCGGCGGGCAAGGGGCGGCCCAGCGCAGCGCCGGTGTCACTGTCGAGGCCAGAGGTGATATCGATGGCGATCACCGTTGCCGAATGCCCGCGCAGCCGATCGAGCGCCGCCTGGACGCCATCGGCAAGCGGACGGGCAAGACCGGTGCCGAACAACGCATCGACGAGAAGTGGCGCCGGCGGGGCTTCGCGCAGCGGCACCACCCGCCCGCTCCAGCGCGCCGCCATCGTCGCCGCCGGTTCACCGATGGGCAGCGCGTCGGCCGCCACCGTCACGTCCATCCCGGACGCTGTGAGCAGCTGCGCAATGCCATAGCCATCACCGCCATTGTTGCCCGGCCCGCACAGGATGGTGGCGCTGCTGGACGGGTGATGGGCCAGGATCGCCCGCGCTGCCGCTGCCGCGGCCCGTTCCATCAGGGTGAGCGCCGGCGTGCCGGCCGCAATCGCTGCCTGTTCGGCGGCGCGCATGGCGGTGGCCGTCAGCACAGGCGGGCCGGACTCGGGGATGATCATGCCCGCCTTGTCACAAAGCCGGGGCAGCGGCACAAGGGCGCGCATGCTGACGATCCGCCCCGTGGAGGACGGCGATGCCGCCGAACTGGCCATCTTGCTGAACGCCATCATCGCGCGCGGAGGCACCACCGCCTTCGAAACGCCGTTCACGCCCGACGGCCTGGACCAGGCCTATCTCACCGGGCCAACGGTGCATTGCTGTTTCGTCGCCGAAGATGGCGGGCCATTGCTTGGTTTCCAGACACTTGGCACGCAGCCCTTCCTGCCCGCCGAGGTGGGGGACATTGCCACCTTCACGCGGCTTGGCGGCACCCAGTCCGGCGTGGGCACGGCGCTGTTCGCCGCCACGCGGGAACGCGCACGGCAGCTGGGACTTGCCGCCATCAACGCCACCATCCGCGCCGACAATGCCGGCGGCCTCGCCTTCTACAGCCGCCTGGGCTTCATCGATCACGAGGTCGTGCCGGCGGTGCCATTGAAGGACGGCACGCCGGTCGATCGGATCAGGAAGCGGTTCGCGCTCTAGGGACGGACCCTAGATATCGGCGAACACATGGGTCTCGCCGCTGGCGCCGGGATGCGTCACCGCCCCCAGCCGGGCCGGGCCGACCGTCTGCGCAAACTTCCAGATGGCGCCCGACTGGTAATCCGTCTGGCGAGGCTGCCACTTCGCACGCCGGGCTGTCAGCACGGCCTCGTCGACCTCCAGATCGATCGTGCCGGCCTCGGCATCGATGCTGATCATGTCCCCATCCTCGACCAGCGCGATCGGGCCGCCCTCGGCCGCCTCGGGCCCGACATGGCCAATGCAGAAGCCACGCGTGGCGCCCGAGAATCGGCCATCGGTGATCAAGGCTACCTCGGCGCCAAGGCCCTGGCCATAAAGGGCGGCGGTGGTGGACAGCATCTCGCGCATCCCGGGGCCGCCTTTCGGCCCCTCATAGCGGATGACGATCACGCAGCCCTTCTCGATGCCGCGCTGCTCGACCACGCGGAAGGCATCCTCCTCGCAATCGAACACGCGCGCGGGGCCGCGAAACTGCAGCTTCGCCATGCCGGCCACTTTCACGATGGCGCCATCCGGGGCGAGGCTGCCCTTCAGGCCAACCACGCCACCCGTGGGCGTGATCGGGTTGGAAACCGGATAGATGACCTTCTGGTCCGGGTTCCACGTGATCTCGTCGATATTCTCGGCCAGCGTCTTGCCGCTCACCGTCAGGCAGTCCCCATGGATGAAGCCGGCGTCGAACAGCGTCTTCAGCACCATGTAGACGCCGCCGGCGTCATACATGTCCTTCGCCACATATTTGCCGCCGGGCTTGAGGTCGGCGATATAGGGCGTGGTCTTGAAGATCTCGGCCATGTCGAACAGGTCGAACTTGACGCCGCACTCGTTGGCCATCGCCGGCAGGTGCAGCGCAGCGTTGGTGGAACCACCCGTGGCGGCCACGATGCGCGCTGCGTTTTCAAAGGCTTCGCGCGTGCAGATGTCACGCGGGCGGATGTTCTTCTCGATCAGCGTCATGATCTGCTTGCCGGCCGCGATGGCGATGTCGGCGCGGCTGCCATAGGGCGCCGGCGCCATGTTGCTGTTGGGCAGCGAGAGGCCGATCGCCTCGCCCACGCAGGCCATGGTGTTGGCGGTATATTGCCCGCCGCAGG